>ERZ1292625.37-Hain-H41-01um-R1-37-length-209778-cov-11_pt1 | contig 209778 bp, 242 predicted proteins | sample MGYA00564400_ERZ1292625 | MGnify/ENA primary metagenome ERZ1292625 (study PRJEB36523, sample SAMEA6512639) | groundwater metagenome | collected 2019-01-08 | study: AquaDiva: Metagenomics assemblies of 32 groundwater samples | reverse complement strand
GGGGCTTCTTCTCGCTGCCCTCGTCCTTCTTCTCGGCCTTCTCGTCGTCCTTCTTCTCTTCGTCACTGGCCGCCTTGTCCAGCGCGCGGCGCATGGCGACCTTCGACAACGCGAAAAGTGCAACCTCGGGTCCTACGGCCTCGTTCTGCTCCATCTGTCTCTCCTTCGAGGAGGCTCTCTTGGTCTCCTCTCTACGTCCTAGAATACGGTCAACGCCTCGTCCGAGACCTCCACCCAGGGCACGTCCGCCCAGGGCCATCCCGGCCGCTGTCAGGAATCCTGTAGCTGGATGATAACCCGCCAGCGCCCCCGCTGTCTCCCCCAGACAGCCGAGCGTCTTCTCCGTGGGGGTCTTTTCGGGATCAGCATAGTCCCGTTTCGCCGCGTGTGCCGCGTAGGGCACCGTGTAGCCCCAGGCCAGGTTCGAGAGCATCTTCTCGTTGTCCCGGGGGCGGAACAGAACCCGGCGCACGCCCTTCCCGTACTGTCGGGCAGACGCGCCGATACCGCGATCTCTGACTGACCGGTATGCGGTGGAGAGATCGCGGACAGTCTGCCGGCCAGACAGCTCCTGGGCCGCTTGTCGCCACATGGCCTTCGGCCCGCCTTTGCTGCGACCCGCAAGATGTGCCAGAAACTCAAGCACATCGGGTGCAACGGCCCCCAGATTGGCGAGCTTGATCACGCGCCGCCCCCTACGCACTCAACCAGGGGAGGGAACTGGTCGGGGTCACCTGTCTGGGCCAGGGCGGCCCCCCGGCCCCCGCGGCGCATGAGCTCCTCCCGCAGCCGCATGAGCCGTCGGGACCGGGCGGTCAGAGCCTGATCGCCCGGTCCCTTGGGTTCCTCATTGGGGGGAGGCAGAACGTGCTCGGTCTCCGTACGCATCGAGACGAGCGCGGTCTTCCAGAAGATGTCAGCGGCTCGCGGCAAGGCGTTCCTGAACGAAGCGACGCTCGTCGTCGTCCACGTCACTGACCACCGTGACGCCCAAAGCCTGGGAGAGCATCTCCGTATAGGCGTCCTTGATCAGCATCTCGTCGGAGGGCCCGACCTGACGGCTGTCCCGCTCGGCCTCGCGCACGATCTTGTTGACCGGGCACTTGGTGTGGGTGCCGACACAGAGGCAGGGGTCCAGTTCGCCCTGCGTCTTGCAGAGGGGGCCCATCGTGTTGGAGGTGCGGAGCTGGGGGCAGTTGTCGTGGACGGCGATGGCGTTCAGGGTCATCGACGCCGCGGCGACCAGATCCCGCTGCTTGGAGAACTCGCCCGCGGGGTAGGGGCGCGCCTCGATGTCGGGAATCTCGCACGCAGGTGCCGGCGTCTGGCTGCCGCGCAGCCACCCCATGAACTGACGGGCACAGTAGATCTCCATCTGCACGGTGGCGTCGAGGCCCTCGCCCTCCCGCTTCGGCAGCCCCCTGGCTTCCGTCGGGAGCTTCATGTAGGCGCAGAACTTGCCCATCGCATCGAAGTGCTTGCAGGGTGTCGTGGGATCGGCCATTGGGTCTTCTCCTTCTACGTATCGTACGTGGGGTTCGAGCTCACCGGCCGGCGAGCATGGACTGGATGTTCTTGCGGAAGCGGGCGCCCTCTGCCGAGAGCTTCTCGTTGGTCTTGGGGGTCTCGCCGGCAGGCTCGGTGGCGCTGTTGCGGGCCAGGCCCCCCGGTGCCGAGGCGTCGACGGAGCCGCCCGGCTTGGGGGCGGCCTCACGAGGCACGCCTGAGCCTCCTGCGGGGGCGGCGTTGAGGTCCTCGGGTAGGCTCGCGTGGCCACTCTCGTGGACGACATTGGAGAAGTCTGTGGGGGCGTAGCCGAGCTTCTGCAGGTACTGGATGGTCGCGTTCATCAGAGGAACCTCCGTGGCTAGGATACCACGCCTATCCCATGGCTGGCCGGGCAAAGGCTTTCGACGGGGGCAAGACGATCGGAGCCGCTCCCGCGGGAGATGCGGGCGCCGCCGATGTCGGTGCCTTTGGTTGTGCGGGGGCGCTCTGGCTGGCAGTGGGCGCTTTCGGGGCGGCACCGCCTGCTGCGGGTGCCCCGCCCCCTGCCATCGCCATCTTCACGCCGTCCCAGAAACAGGCGCTTGCTTTCCGAAATGCCATTTCAGTCTCGCTTGGCCTCGAGGCGCTTCGAGGTGGCCTCGATACGCCGGATCGTGTCTGCCATTGCGTCCGGGGCAAAGAGACCCAGACGGGCGTCTTCCCCGATGGGCTCCTCCGTCAGGCGCTGCAGCCGGGAGAGGGGCTCCTGTGACAGGATGGGGGGTCCGGGGTCCGGGGTTGGGACAGGCTCGCTCGGGGGCACGGGCGCCGGGCTGGCGGCCTTCTCGATGAGCTCCCCCAGCGTGACCTGCGGCCGCAGGGGGGACACGACGGGAGCCGCCGCGCGCTTGATCTCGGGGATGGGATATGCCTGGGCCACGCGTTCGTTGAACGCGGCAGATGCGGCCGCGGGAGACGGCAAACGCAGGGGCGGGGCAGGTTCGGGCGCCATGAGGTCCGGGCGGCCCAGGTCCGCGAACGTGATGAGACGCGCCACCTTCTCCGCGACCTCCGGGATGAGCTCCAGCTCCGGCAGGTCTACCTTGGGTGCCTCGAGCTCCGCCAGCTTGACCCGCAGCTCGGAGGGCTTCAGCTCGGCATCGAGCCAGATCTCGTCGGCATAGTTCCCTCCCCCTTTGAACTGGGGGTCGACCTTGGCGCGCACCTCGGCCCCCTTGACCAGGAAGACGCGCACGCAGGCACGCCTGGGCACCAGGAACGCAGCAGCTCGCTTGTACAGTTCAGGCATCTAGGCCGCCATCCTCTCATCAGGGAGTGTACCGCGAGTGGCCAGGAGCTGTCGCGCGTGTTCTTCACAGGGCATATAGCCGGCGTGGGTTGCCGCCGCCCGGGCATCGGAGGGCTCGAGCAGGTTGGCGTTGGTGTCGACGAACTCCCGGATGCAGCACTCGGGGAAGCCGTGCAGGATGCCCTGCACGGTCCAGTGGTAGGCACGGGCGAAGGCGTACTCGGGCAGCGCGCCCTGCATGACCATGATGTCGTCAGCCTTGTCGCAGGCCTCCTCCAGCGAGGTTCCCTTGTACTTCGCCTCGAGCATGTCCCCCGAACAGTCCTGGCACGGGCAGTTGAGCCACTTCTGTGCAGCCTCGAAGACGGCTTCGCGGTTCTCTGGGGGTATCTCCTCCAGGAGCGCGCGCACGTCCTCGTGGGGGCCGGCCACTTTCTCGGCCCCCTCCTTGACCACACCCCAGAGCAGCTCCTCGCCCGTCTCGTCGACCCCCAGCTTGTAGGAGGCGTCCAGCAGGTCGGGCTCCGCCTTCTCGGTGACGAAGTGGGCGTAGCGCGCGTGCCGCAGGTTCTGCCCCGTGGTCGAGACCTTCAAGATGCGCCCCACGTAGTTGGTCGGCCACTCGGCGGCCGACGCCCGTACGCCAGCGGGGACGCCCTCGCTCACCTCGATCTCGAACTTGCCGGAAGCGTCAGCCAGCTTGAACGCACCATCGACAACCCCCACCACGCGCAGGTCCGCCGAAACCTTAGGCGTCGGTGGCTCTTCCTGCAGGCTGGGCGTCTCGACGTCCGGCTCTACGGCAGGGTCGCTCTCCAGGGGTGCGGGCGTCCAGTTGGCGTAGTCGCCGGCGAGCTTCGGTAGACCGAAGGCCGTGTAGACCGCCTCGAGGAAGCGGGCATTGGCGCACGTCTCACTCAGAGCGCCACCCCCGTCATAACGCTCGGCAGAAGCGAGAGCTTGCCCTGGGCGAGCGTGTAGCGATCGGCTCCCTTCGCCGCGGCCAACGCGAACTGATAGGGGCCGACGTTCAAGGTCGACACGGGGCCGGCCGAAGTGATCTTCACGTAGAAGACGCCCTTCACTGCCAGGGCGTCATCGATCTCGGTCAAGCTGCCCCCGGCCGCCACGTTGCGCAGAAGCACGGGCGCGGCGGGCAAGAACGCCCCGTCGATGCCCTGGTTCCCCTCTGTCCAGAACGGGGCGCCCCCGTTGGGGTCCCGGGGCAGCGCACGCATCACGAAGCCTAGCTTGTAGCCCGTCAGGTTCTCGGCCGTCCCGGAGAAGCGATTGACGACCTCCACCCGGATGTTGACCGCGTCTCCCTGGATGAGGGTCCCGTCGATGGGCTCGTCGAAGCCGGGGGGCAAAGGGAACGGTACAACGACCCTCGCCTCGACCATGTGCGAGCCTCGGATTATGAAGCGCTCGGTACCCATCAGATTCCTGGGTTGGGTCGCCGGGGCGGCAGCTTGTCGGGCATGGGCCGCATGTCTACGGCGCCGGGTTGCTCTGGGGTCGCACCGCCGGCGCCGGCCGCGTTCATCTCCTGGAGCTTCTGCTGCATCCGTTGCTGGAGGGTCTGGGCGTACGTGGGCATCCCCGAGGTCCGCATTTGATCGAGCGTAGCGTTGCGCTGGTCTTCCGGCATCTGCGCGAGCTCAACGGCGTGGGCATCGATCTGGTCGGACATCTGGGGAGGTTGCGCACTCTGGGCGGCCTCGGCGTCCGTGGGCTCCCCTGTGGGGAAGCCTCCGGCACCCGGAGCCCCCGGCATCCCGCCGGCGAGCGCCATCTGGAGCTTCTGGGCCTCCGCGGTGTAGCGCGCCGTGACCAGCCCGGCCAGGCCCTGGCTCTCGGCCGCGGCGACCGCCTGCATCTTCTGCATCTCGAGCTCTTCCATGAGCTCGCTGCGGCGCTTCTTACGCTCGGTGGCGCTGTCTAGCCCGAGTGCGTCGGAGAAGTAGGTGTCATCGGAGATCTTGCCCTGGGCGTTGGCGTTGGCCCAGAACTGCTTCAACTGGATGTCGTCTGCGGTCCTGAGATTCGCCAGCCGCATGTCGCAGTCCGGCCAGTCGAGGTAGTCCCGCAGGCGCCCCTTCACGAAGTCGTTGTTGAAGCTGTTGATGGCGGCGCGTGTGTCGATGAAATCGTTCTCGAGCATCCGGATGATGAGGTTGCCCGCGGCGTACTGCATGTCGCCGAAGAGGATGCCCTTGGGCAGCCCGAGCCCCGCCATCACGAAGTCAGAGGCAATCTTCACCTCGTTGCCGAGCAGCATCGGCCGCATACCCTCCCCCAGGGTGGTCTGTCCGAGCGGCACAGGGGAGATGCCGATGTAGTTGGGGTCCCTGATCCATTTGCGTACTTCGCCCTCGAGGCGCCCCCGCATGAAGCCCAGGTTCGTCGCCATCGGAGAAGCCGAAGCAGCGGCTGTCTGCGGGAACAGGAAGCGCAGGGGCAAGATGTGGTTGAAGGCGTAGGCCTCGTCGGTCTTCTTGAGGATCTGCAGCCAGAAGACGTCCTTGGCGACCGGAAGCAGCGCCGAGACGCCCCACGGGCTGAAGCTCATCCGGATGTCGGAGATGGAAGTCAGCCGATCGTGGAAGAAGTTCTCCTGGTTCAGCCGGATGCGCTTGCCCAGCTTGGCCGCCAGGATGAACCCCTTGGGCAACCGGGAGGTGAGCAGCCGGTTGCCGACGGCGAGCTTGTCCCGGATGACCCGCGGGATGCGGTGGTAATACTCGTACTCCCCGAAGTAGGGGTTGTAGTCGATGTCGATGGAGAGGGGCGGCCAGCGCAGGAGTGACACCCGGCGCCATGCAGCCGGAACGTGCCGGTCTTCCACGAGGAAGACCTGCGTCTTCTGGCAGGCGGGACACTTTCCCCGATAGTCCCAGCTCCCCGTCACGTTGAACTTGTACTTGGTGTCCGGGTCTGAGGCGAGCTGTTCGTAGTTGCAGGAGGAGCAGATGAGGTACTTGTCGAAGGGCAGGACGACCGAGGCCATCATGTTCCCGTAGACGAGCTTGTCGAGCATCATCTGCTGGTCGAACGCCTTGAGCGCCAGGTGCTTGCCCGTCAGACGCTCCCAGTCCGACTTGATGTTCTCGGTGGGGGCGTCGGTCTTGATGTCGGTGATGGGGTAGTTGGCCAGGAAGCGGATGGAGCGGTTGACCAGCGAGTTGGTCAAGAAGAGCCGGCGCGCCAGGATGCCAATCGACTTGATTGATGGCGGGATGTTGAAGCTGGCGATGTCGACATAGGGGTCCGGGTATGGGACCGCCTGTCGGCTCGAGGAGCCGCGGAAGAAGCGACGGAAAGAAGATGCCATGAGCTACTCGAACTTCCCGCGGACGCCCGCCTTCTGCTTCATCCGGGTCGTGCGCGCCTGCCAGAACTCCTTCTGAGCTTCGGCTGCGTCGGCTGTGGCCTTGGCGCCCCGGGCGGAGTGTCGGGCATCCCGAAAGCCCTGGAGCTTCTTGCCTGCGGCGATGCCCCCGGGCACGGTGACCGCCATCTCGGCCGCGGTGCCCGGCGTGAAGAGGTGCTCGTTGAAGGCGTCGCGCAAGTGGGCCATCCGCCCTTGGTGTTTGTAGCCCCCGAAAAGCAGCCGCTTGAGCTTCTGCAGGAGTGTAGCCTTGCCCGTCGGCCGCTGCATCCCGGAGTGCAGGGCCGCCCCCGTGCGCCACAGGGGCGTCACCGCCGGCGCCGCGAGCGAGGCCGCATCAAGAACCCGGTCGACGATCGTGCGCCCCAGCTTCCCGGCTCGGGCAGGATCGACCGCGGCGAGCTTGCGCGCGCAGGCCTCCTTGGCGAGAAGGAAGAGAGCCAGGTCAGGCGACGGGAGGGGGAGCTGGCTCGGGGTTCGGCTGCTGGGCATGGGGTGGCGGCTCCTGGTCGATGTCAGGGTTCTGTCCGTTTTTCAGCGCGACGTAATCACGCACGGCAAGGAGGTGCAGCACCTGGCCGTCGATGGGGTGGCTGGGGTCGAGGATGGCCTTCTCGATGGGCACGTCGATGTGCTCGCCATAGGCCCGGGCTACCTCCTGCCAGGGGATGACTTGCTCGCCCAGCTTGGCGGTGAGCCTGTCGAGGTGCTCCTGGACGCAGGCCTCGGTGTGCGTGATCTTCGGGATGGCCCCGTCATCCAGATAGGCTTGAATCTCGTCTTCACCGCAGAACGGCGGGGGCGCGAACACGAGCTGTGAGGTGAATAGGGCGCTCGCGATGTAGGCCTTGACCTCTTCGGAAAGCGACAGCTCCGGCAGCGACCGCATCACCGAGAGGGCGAAAGCGATCTGACCCGCCGAGGGTGGGTCGGCATCGTTTTCCTCAGGCACGGCACCGTTGAGGCCGAACACGAGCGCCGGGAACGCCTGCGGGTCGTTCTCGCCGCGATCGTGGGTGAGCAGGGCCTGGACGGCGAACGCGACGGAGAGCAGGGCCTCGTCGGGCCCGCCGGCCTCCTGGTCGAGCGTGACAGCGAGCGTTTCCGGGTCCCAGGTCAACCACTCCGGGCCGTACTTGGCCTCAAGAGCCTCCGCCAGGCGGATAGGGTGCAGCTCGGTGGATTCGCCGAGAGGCTCCTCTTCCTGGGGCGGCTGCTCGGTCTCCGGGGGCGCGGCCTGGGCGTCCGGCGCGGGCGGTTCCGTGGGTGCAGCGCCCTCTTGCGGGGGCAGCTCTTCGGCTTTCTTCTGGGGTGCCTGCTTCTCTTTCTTCTTGGCCTCGGCCGCGCGGGTCTGTTCCTTGACCTCTTTGGTGGCCTCCGCGCTCTGATGAGAGCCCAGCATCTCCTGGAGGACCCCCATCACTTCCTCGAGCTGCGTGCGGTTCTCGTCGGTAAGCTTCTCCTGCTTCTCGTTGACGCCCTGCACCAGTCTCTGAATCTCAGAGAGCCCGCTGGAGAGCTGGTCGACGAAAGCGCTCATCGCCTTGAGCTGGGTGGCCAGGGCGGCCTGCCCATCGGTGGCCTGTTGACTGGCGCGGGCGGCGTCCTGCAGTTGCTTGCCGACGTCGAGCTGGCCCTTGTCCGCATCCCCCATTGCCTTGCTGATGTTGGTGAGCCCCTCTTCGACGGCCTTGATGCGCTCGTCAGTCTGCTGGCTGTTCTGCTCGCTGACCTGCACGTTCTGCCCAAACTGCTGCAGCGCCTGGGCGTGCTCAGCAGTCTGAGCCTCGTTGGCGTCGAGGCGTGCAGCGTGTTCGTCGTGTCGTGCAGCGTGCTGGTCCAGCAGGTCTGCATGCTGCTCGACGATCTGCCCGTGCTCCTCGGCCTTGCCTGGCAGCGCCGTGACGGTGGCCTCGTTGGCCGCCTGGCTCTGCTGCATCTGGCCGAGCTGCTCCTGCATCGCGGTCGTTTGTTGCTGCACCTGGGTCAGGGGCGCTTCGTCGGTCTTGGTCGGGTGAAAGTCGGAGAGGTCGAGCTGCGGACGCGCGGTCTTCTCGTCGACCTCTTCCATGTCGTCCGGGATGTCCTGCCCTTCGACGACGTCTGCGTAGACTTCCGGGTCTTCCCGGTCGGGCGACGCCCAGTTCTTGCCGATCGTGATGCGGGCGTCCCGTGCTAGTTTCTCATCGAGCAGGCGTCGATTAATGAGGTCGCCGGGCTTCTCGCGCTCCTTCTCGTCCCCCTCGCGGCGCGTCTTGAGTAGCCCCCTCTCCGCCTTCTTCTCGAGCTCGCGCGAGGCGCGCATGAGATTGGCTTCAGCAATCTCCCAGGCAGTCGGCTCCGTATCCTTGGGCATCGGGTCCTCCGCTTACGCTGCGCCCGATGATACACCCGAAGGCGGGTGCTGCTCGGACTTCTGCTCCCCCTCGGTCGCCATCTCCGCCAGGACGTGCTGATCGGTCCGGGGCAAGCTGTCGAAGATGACCCGGGGCTCGTCGCAGAACTGCCGCGTGAAGTCCTGGTCGAAGCGCCGGTTCAGGACTTCGGGCTTGCGGGCCAGACGGCGCAGGTGATCGTCCGTCACGGTCAAGCCGTGGTCGTTGTAGACGGGCTCGATCTCGTCGGCGGCTTTGGTGAACGTCGAGAGGTAGGGGTCCGGGAAGAGCTTGCCCCAGTGCTGCTCGAAGCCCACCTCGTGGTCGAGTACGTCGAGCGCCTCGGCCACCTTCTCGGGGGCAAGGGTGTCCAGGTTCTCGAGGATGTGGTGGTAGTTGTCCAGCACTTCGGCGATCTTCTTGGAGCGCAGCTTGCGCTTGCCCGTCGGGTCTGCGACGACGTTGCCGGCCCCGAGGCCCCGCATCGCCATGCAGGAGGCGGTCTTCTCGCTCTCGTCAGCGACGTTGGCGTCCTTGGAGAGCTCGTCGATGCGATGGGCCACCGCAATCTTGAGCCGCTCGGAGCGCGCGGTACCGGCGTACTCCAGGAGGAGGGAGGGCAGCACGAAATCGAAGTCCTTCAGGGCCGCAGCCGCCTTGGTCGACCCGTCTACGACGAGCGCCCAGAGGTCGGTCGCGTACCGGGCTACTGCGGACTGCTTCTCGATGACGCCCCGGGGAATCTGATGGAAGAGCTGCGTAGCGTTGCGCAGGTCGAAGGTGCCCATGCCGGCACCCGCAGCCTTCGTCAGCGCCTCGTCGATCAGGTCCACCGTGCGCCCTACCACGTTGGTGGCGAAGGTGCGACGATCGGCGGGCTCCATCACACGCCAGTTCTCGGTGAAATAGTCGCAGGCGCACTTGAGCTGTGCCCAGGTGTCGATAGGGTACTGGAAGCTGACCTGCTCCCCCGCAGCCTTTACGAGCGCCCAGCGGTCTGACGCGAGAGGGGGCGCTTCGATCTTGGGCGCCTCGAGGAAGTCCTCCCCCGCGGCGATCTTTGAGAGCGCGGCGGGCACGTCCAGGCCCCAGTGCTCCAGGAAGCCGACGAAGGCCGTCGCAGTCTTCTGCTGCGCTTCGGGCGCGAAGACGTGACCGGCCTCGAGGAAGTGCCCCATGTTCGCCCAGGTCGACAAGGCTGTCGCGCAGGCGAACTTCTTGACCTCGCCTTGCACCCCTGCGCCCTTGTAGGCCCAGAGGTGATCCGGCACCTCGGAGGCGTCGAGGGGAAGCTCGCCTCCGTTGAGGTCAAGGGGGATGAGGTGGGCGTCGGCAGCGCGCTTCAAAAGCGCGCAATCAGTGTCGTCGAAGTGATCGATGACGCGGCCGGCAAGATCGGGAGTGGGCACGGTGTGCCTCCCTCTGCGTCTTTGCGCGATGTACCGGTGATTGCGTCATACGTACTTCGACCAAGGCGGTCGTGTCCTCAATATAGCGCCTGGAGCCGGGCAGGGGCAAGGAAGCCGCATTTGGGGCCGAAAACCCGGTATGAGCTTAGTAGACAGGAAGGAATAGCCCTAACTTCCTGCCGCAGCACTCGGGTTGAGCGCGCTGATGGGCTACTTGAGAGCGCGCTCCCCCAGGACACCAACTCTACCGGAAACCGTTCATAGTTCACCCAACAGGAGGACACCCGTCATGCGTTTCGCAAATCTCTTCCGCAAGGCTCAGCCCACCCGGACCCAGGTCGCGGTGCAAGTTGCCAAGAACCTCGGCGCCCTCGGCCTCGTGGGCGGCGCTGTCGGCGCGGGCGCCACGGTCGGCAGCCGCATCGCCGACGCAGCGTGCAACCGCTCCGAGAAGTACGTCGGCCTCGTCGCCGCCGCCATCGAGGACGGCTGGCAGAACATCCGCAACCGCTTCTCCAAGAAGCCCGCGACCAAGGCCCAGGCCGCGGCCTGACATCGGTACGTTGACGGGCACCAGCGCGTAAGACCTCTTCCCCCCGGGGCAGCGCTGGTGCCCGTCTCTTTTGCCCTTCGTTTCCTGAGACAAGCTAAGTGGAGCGGTGGATTCAACCCCCGTTCTACTCAGGCGTCCAGCGGTGGAGCGCCCGGGTTCTCTTCAACCACATCCGCCGCAAGCACCTGGAGGTGCCGACATGAGAGGGAACAAGTCACGGCGATACTTCGGAGGCCGCCCCATGGGCCCCGTACAGCGCACGGCTGCGGAGTTGCAGAAGCTCCGCCTCGAGCGCGACAGGCTCATCGCGAGCCCGAAGTTCGACCCGCGGGACGCCCGCGATGCCGACGTGGCCCGGCAGCTCAACGCCGCCATCCACGAGACGGAGGCCCGACACGAGGCTGCCAAGAAGGCTCCCAAGACCGCTCAGGCCCCCCAGCGCTCGCGCCCCGTGCCCCAGGCCGCCAGGCCCCCTCAGGTCGACCCGCGCATTGCAACCCTCGCCGAGGAGGCCGAGGTCATCTTCGAAAAGCTCCACGCCCTGGGCGTCAAGATGGTCGTCATCGAGGACGGCTGCGCGGAGGCGCTACTGGTTCGCGGGGACGCGCGGGAGGCCCAGCGCCTCCTGGCGACGGCCAAGAACCGCCTGGCGGCCGAGCAGCGGCGCCCGGCCAAGCGGATCGAGTATTTCCGCAAGCCCGAACCCAAGGCCCTGGCTCTGCCCGACGACGCCCGCGTCGAGAGGTTCGTGGCGAGCCACAGGCGGGTGCGGGAGGCCGCGGCACACCTGGCGAGCGCGCAGCTTCCGATCAGCGTCCTCAAGAGCCGCGTTCACTCGGCTGCCGCTAGCCTGCGGCACATCGCGGGGCTGCTGGAGCAACTCACCACGAAGCGGAAGGCGGCCGAGACCAAGGTCATCAACCTGCGGGCCTCCATCCCCGAGCGCCAGGCCGATGTCGAGCTGGCGGCCGGGGCAGGCACGGATGAAGAGGTGCTGGTTGCGGAGGCCGAGCTGGCCGCAACCTGGGCGGCCATCGACACCGAGGAGGCCAACCTGGTCGAGCTCCGGCTCGAGTGCGAGCGGGGCGAGAAGGCCGTCAACGTAGCCAAGCTCAACCTCGGCATGGCCGAGGAGAAGCTCAAGGCCTTCACCCCGCCCTCCCCCCAGACCCTCAAGCGCTTGGCGCACGAGAAGGAGAAGGCCGAGCAGGACGCCCGCGCACAGGTCCGGGCGATGGTCTGGTGGCAGGCGGGCTTCCCGAGCTGGGCTGCCTGGCGGCACGCACAGAACAACCCGACCGGTAACCCCCCGACGCAGGAGGTCTGACATGAAGACGATGAAGAGAGTGTTCGGTAGCGGCGCGTTCTTGGGTCTGGCGATGACGCTGGGGCTCGCCCTGGCGGCAACGCACATCGAGGACATGGAGCGTGGCTTCAACAACCTCGACGCCAACCTCGAGGGTATCCGCCTGAGCATCCACACGGCCCGTCTTGGGCTCAAGTCGAAGTAGTCAAGCCGCCTGCGCCATCCTCCTTCGGGGGACAGCGCAGGCGGCGTTCTTTTGCTACCGAAATGCCATTTCGCTTCTGGGGTACAAGGGAGTGACGCTCCAACTTTAGCGTGCGCAACTACCCGAGGAGGTGAGCCGCTCGGCCAGCCGGGCACCGTACGAACCCCGAACAATTACTACGCAAACAAGGAGCGAACTACCATGAAGAGCTTTGTTGAAGGCTTCAAGCAGCTCCGGGGCGCGATCCCGGACCGGAGCACGGAAGCCAAGTTGGCTGATTCGATGGACCGCATCCAGGCGGGAGCTGAGCTGTACAAGGAGCTCAAGGGGCTCTGGGGCGATGCGACAGACGGTGCCGAGCCCTGGCAAAAGGCCGCGCTCGTCGTCGGCGTGGTGGCCATTATCGCACCACCGGCCGCGTTGCCCACCGTGGCGCGCGGTCTCGTGGGGCGCCTGGTTGCCGCGGGGCTCATCGCAGTCTCCCAGACCCGAGGCCCCGAGCGCGACTATGACGAGACAGTCCGCACGATGCGCCAGAACGCGAGAGCAGTCCGCTCGCATCTGCGCACGGTACGGCCGGACGAGGCTCCCCCAGAGGAGCCCGAGCCCGACGTTACCTGAGAACCGGCCGCAAGGCCATCTGGCGGCGGGCGCAATGCCGCCGTCTTTTTTGCTCGCAAAACAAGACGCCCCGGCATCTCTGCCGGGGCGTCCTCTTTCAGACCGTGTGGTTCGCTACAGAAGGGATGCGCTCAGCGCTTCACGCGATAGAGCGTGATCCCGTCCTTGGCGAGGGGATATCCCGCTGTGGTGACGGCGTAGTGCAGCCGTCCCCATGCCCAGCTCGAAAGCTTGGAAGTTGATACCGCGCCACCGAAATCGTTCGCGCTGGTGATGGACCCCGTCAAAGCGGGTAGGGCGTTACCGTCGTTGCCGTAGGGCGTGACCCAGGGCCCGTCCTTGCTCATCGAGACCTGCAGCGTCACGACGATGGCAGCCGAGCTGGCGCTACCGTTCGACATGAAGCTCGCGACGTACTGGGGATCACGAAATGCCGCGCTGTCAAAGGTCGGCGTGACGGTGGCCGCGTCGTTGAGCAGGATCTCCGGCTCGAGCTTCGGGTACTGGAACAGCAGACCTTGCGCCTGGACGGGCGCGAACGTGGACGAGAACAGAAGGACGGCCAGGGCCGCCAGAACAAAAGTGCGAGTACCGAGCATCGGGGTTCCTCCTTGGCCGTTGGTGGCCGCTTCGAACAGGTGAGCTTTACGTACCGAACGAGTTGATCAGGTCTGATAACCTGGCTGTGAGCTGCTGGGGGACCGTGAGCTTGCGGGTGGGGTCCACGCGGGGGATCGTTGCAAAGTAATACGTCCCCTCGGGGGAGAGTAGCGCGTTTGGGTGCAGGTCCGCAAAGAAGAATCCGTTCGTATCGGTCTTTACACGAACGATTTGCGGCACGATGATGCCGTTGAAAGTCGAGAGCACGTTGGTGCGCAGCTCGATGTCAATGTTGACCATCGGCTGCCCTGCCGCGTTCTTGATGATGTCCCAGACCCGGGTGAGGATGGGGTTCTGATCCGGCTGGAAGGCGTCCGACGCGAGGCTCTCCTCGTCATCGGTGGTGACCGCCGCGACCTTGTACCAATGCTCGAGCGTGCCGTCCGGGTCATTGAAAACCACAGCACTGGCGGGGCTTGCCGGCTGAGCCGCGCTGCCTACCAGGGCGAACGCCCCGTTCTGACCCGTAGCTCGGTAGTATCGGTAACCAGAGACGAAGTCCTCAGAGTTTTGGGCATGTGTGATGCGGATGGCCACGAGCGAGATTATACCACCTAGCGCAACGGGCGGACGGGGAGTAGGGTGCTACGTATGAGCAAAATCTGCTTCGCGCAACTCTGGCTGATCCTCGCGCTACTCGCGGCATCACCCGCGCCGGGGGCTACGCCCATCCCAGGCTTCACGAACCGCGCCAATACCTGGCAGTATACCCAGACCTTCGCCGCAGCCTCCTTCACGAGCGTCACGGTGACATCCCTGACTGCGGCTAGCGTACCCTACGTAGGCGCCGGGGGTGCAATCTCTCAGGACAATGCTAACTTCCAGTGGGATGGGACCAACCACACGCTTGGAATAGGGATCGCGGCGCAGAGTGACATGCGGGTCTCCGTGGAGTACGCTGCCTCAAACCAGCTTTCAGGCACGGGATACCGAATGTCGCGCTTCAGCTCTACCGCTGCCGCAGCGGCTGACAAACCCGGAGTGCTCCTTGGGTTCGATACGTCGGGGGCTGGCATAGTCGCAGCCAACACCGTGAGCGAGGGCAACGCTCTCGCCTTTTGGACGTTTAACGGGACTTGGGCGGAGAGGGGACGCTTCTCGAAGGCGGGGAACTTTCTGATCGGCACCACGACAGACCTAAGTGCTGCCTACAAGCTGCAAATAGAGGGCAACGGCACAGTCATCAGCCGGGTGAAGAACATAGCCACCTCAGGAACGAGTAATTACGCCGCTCAGACAGCGGATTCCGACGCAGTCTCCGCATCCCTTGTTTCGTGGGGTACCGGAGGGGCGAGAGCCGGAACGGCGTGGGTTTCTACCGTGACGAACCACCCTCTCGTATTCGGCCAGTACGATAATGAAGCAGCTCGGATCTCCCCCAACAAGAATTTCCTCATCGGTACCGCCACGGACGACGGCACCAGCAAGCTGCAAGTCGATGGCGTAATCAAGTCAAACGTCACGTTCTCAGCGGGCTCAACCCAAGAAGCCTGGGGGCTAAGGCTAACTGCCTCCCAAGGAGGAGCTTGGTGGAGCCGGTCGGGGGTCCAATTTCATTGGAATGATACGGGTAACAATTACGCCTTTAACGCGGCAGGGGTCATCGGTGGCGCCTCTGCCTGGGATGGGACTGTCGGGGCGGGCTATCTAGGGTTCTATACGAAGTCTTCTAGCGTGCCATCGGTTGACCCCACAGAAAAGATGAGGCTCACAGGGGCTGGCAACGTCCTCATCGGCACCACGACTGACGACACCGTCAACAAGCTGCAAGTAGCTGGAGGAATAACTACAAATTCCGGCTCCGTCTACGGTGGGGGCGAGATTATTCTCAGTGGCGGAGCAAACTCAAATAACGCGGTTTACACCGTAGCTACGGGTGCGCCTTACATGTTTTTCGCTCACCGGGGGGCCTCCAACACCGGGAGCTTTGTGTGGAAGAACGGGACAAACGCAGCCACGACGCGGATGACACTCTCTGCTGAAGGGAGCCTTGTACTGTCTGCACTATCTGGTACAACCGCCACAGACGGGTTTCTGTACATCCCTTACGTTGCTGGTGTTCCGACCGGAACGCCCACCAATTGGGGGCCACCTGCTCTGGCATTTGATACACAGAACAACCGGCTTTACATTTACGCCAACGGTGCGTGGAAGTACGCGCAGTTCAACTGAAAGGTATTACGTATGCGAACTCTTCTTCCCCTGGTTCTCTTCCTGGTTCCTTCTCTCGCCCTGGCCTCTACTCCCGCAACCCCCGTCACATCTCCCCCCACGGTCTCGCTTGAGGAGTACACCGCCCTGCGGCTGGAGCATGACCAGCGCATCTTCGATACCTTGACTGTTGAGTGGCGAGCTGGCCTTGCAGAGCTGGAAAAGGACGACCGCTACGTCCTCATGCAGAAGCTGGCAGGCGTGGTCCTGCATCATCGAGACCAAGCCAGGCAGACTGCGGCAATGAAGCTGGTTGCCTCCATCAAGGCGTCCACAGTAAGTACGCCCCCGAGCCCCGTGGCCACCAAGACGGCACCTCCTGCCAAGCAGGCCAAGAAGGGAGCACAGCCGTGACCCGAGTCCTGCTCCTCTGCTCCGTTGGGGGGCCCACCGCCCTGGCATCAGCTGCGGGTATGATGGCTGCTTTGGAGCAGCGTCCCGATGTCACCCTGGCAGGCGTTACAGGATCGTCAGGGGCAGCAGGAGTAGCAGCAGCAATGGCCTGCAAGATCCCCTACGCCACAGTCGAAGCCATGATGGCCAGCGTCAGCGCCAAGGAGGTGTTCAGTCCCGCTATCCCTAACACCACTCGCTGGGTAGGCTCAGGGCTCAGGTCCTACTACACCGGACCCTTCAGAGGAAAGCCCTACCGCAGGGCCCTGCAGTCTGTCCTTGGGGCTACCAGGACCCTGTCTGATGTCCAGGTACCCCTGGAGATTCCTGTACTCCACGTCGAGGCAGGGCGGGTGGTCTCCTACGTGGGAAGCCCGGGACACTCCACTGGCGGGGTTCATCTGGCTTCTCTGGCCAGAGCCTCTTCTGCCATCTCAGGAATCTTCGAGGCCGAGAGCCTCCTGGACCCAGGATTCCCTGAAGACCACTTTGTGGACCCAGGCCTCACAGAACCCATTGGATCTACCCTGGCAGAGACACTTCGAGGCCAGTACGACCGTATCCTGGTGCTGGTGTCTGACCTGACCCGGACACCTTCCACACCCAACCTTCGGGGTGTGGACTGGTCCTACTTCAAGCTGCTCTATCAGGCTCTGGCTTCTGTCTACACCGAGAACATGAGGAGAGCCGCCCTGAGCGTACAGAAACACTTTGGCAAGACTTCCAGGGTCCAGATCATGCGGACCCCTACTGGTGTGGACTTCTGGAGCTTCACCGGAGCTGACCTGGTGCGGACAGCTCATGCTACCCGAGACAAGGCCCTGACGTTCCTGGACAACCCGGGGCTATCGGACCAGGTCTGACTACTTGAGGAAATGCCCGGCTGCCACCAGGCCAATACTCCAGAGAGCGCCAAAGAAGATCCACCAGGCAGACAGCCCGAGTTTCCCTATCGAATCCGCAAGAAGAACCTGCGGCTTGAAATCATCCAGCGCCTTGTGTGCTGTGATGGCTGACTGCTTGGCCTCCAGAGCCTGAGCCTCTGCGGCTCTTGCGGCTGCGACAGCTCTAACCTCGGCTGCAGCTACCATTTCTCGAAGCCTGCCGTCTTCGTCCGCGATGAACTCCCGAAGATCCTGCAGCTCCGCTACCCTGGCGTGGCTGTCTTGCTCGAGTTTGACTACCAGACGGTCGTGTTGATCGAGGGCACGCTGAACAAGGCCCTTTACCTCTCCAAGGAGGATGTCGCGGTTGCTTGTGTCAGCCATGGGTCCCTCATGATCAGGCCATTCTGGGGTTCTTGAATTTGTCGCCACCTGCAGTAGGGTACTGAGCGGCCGTCTTCCGGAGCTTCCTGTTCCACTCGTCCACTTTTTCCTTCAACTCTTGGATTTCAAGCTCGTCGCTATCCACCGCTTGCTGCGCTTTCACCGTGGTCTCCTTGTCGCCCCCACAGTTGTTACTCATGGAGTGCCTCCCTTCTGTTGGAGGCAGCGTGGCGGGTCCGCCCCGTGGCGCTGTCTGACTTCTTGGACATGTGGGCCCTTGATTATCCTTGCAGATATCAGCGGCAGCCTCCGCAGGGACGTACGCCAGGCAGTAGGTACAGCGGGGGTGCATAGGATCTGAGTTACGGCCCCTGCAAAAGACTTACCTGAATACGCTCGGATCACGGGATAGTTACTGGGATATCATACACGACGCTGTCCGTGAAGCCGAGCCCTGTGGCGGCGAACGCTTTGAACTTGACGTGAATCTGCGCCCCCGAGGCGCCCGTCACGCGGAAAGGCCCTCGATACAGGTTCGAGGGGGCGCCGGCCACGGGCACGCTGCCGTCTATCGTCCAGAACATCGGGGCGATGTTGTTGGGTAGCGTGAGGGTGACGGTGTAGCCGGAGGCGTCGGCGACTACGGTGTAGGTGATGACGAGGGGGTTGGTGGCAGGCACAGGATCAAAGGCTCGGTACCCCACAGGAGGTCGAGGAATCTTCAGGTAGGCCGAAATGTCCCGGACGACGCCGGGGCGTAGTACGGAGGGGTCGCCCCCGCTACCGAGGTCACTTTCGAGGATGGTATCGAGGGCGGGGTTACCCAGAAGTAGCAACGCCATTACGCCCTACTCCCTCGAACCGAAACGACATTTCGCTCAGTCGACGGCCAGGGCCGGGGCGCCCCAGACAAGCTGTAGCCCCCAGATCCGCGTGAGTGCTCGGGCCCCACGGACCCGAATCTTCTCCGCGCATCAGCCAAAGTCCCGGGGGTGCTCGACGATCGCGCGCTCAAGATCTGCCGTGAGGTGCAGTCGCGTGGCGGCCGCGCCGTGGACCCGGCGGAACTCTCGGAGTAGCGGCAGGACAGCATTGTAGAGCTCGGTGGATCGGGTCACGGATCAATAGTCGACGAACGGGCGGTTGACCTTGATAGGAACCGCGCTGCCAGGCATCACGAGCGAGACGTTGAAGAGGTAGAGTTTCTTCTTTTCCAGCGTCAGGGCGGCAGCGGTGAAGTGGGCCATGCCGCGCGCGTCGAAAGTCACGGAGGTACCCAAGTCGACCACCGTGTCATCTGGCTTCACGAGCTTGACGTTGCAAGACGTCGGAGCCAGAACCGTTTGTCCGTTCAACTCGACCCATACGGCCACCTTGAGTTCGAGCGCCGCGCGGTTGTACGTGGGGGCAGACAAGACGTTTAGCATCGGGGGCAATACTACAACTTCGACGGATTCCGTGGCCATCAATGCGCGCGTAAACCGGAAAGCGCCGTCTACGGAGCCGGGATAGACATCGAACGCCGGTATGACGGGGGGCACCGGAAAGGGAGACCCCGCGGCCCAGGTGCCTGCACGCCAGTACCAGAAGTCCGACAGGAACGTGCCGCCGTAGGAGCCGCCGAAGATGAAGCCGGCCGGGAGCCCCGGACAGTACACCCCGTTCACCCAGGTGCGCGGTGGGGGGCTCGTGGCCGGGGACAGGAGCGTCCAGACCAGGCCATCCCACTTCCAGGTAGACCCCGCGATGCTGCTGCCGCCGTTGTTGCCCCCGAAGAGGACGCACGCATCGAGTTCCGGGTCGAAGAAGAAGGCGAAGCCAGCGCCGCCTCCCGGGGAGGGGCTGGGCACCACGCCGGCGTCTCCGTATCCGGCGCCCCAGCTCCATATAGTACCGTCCCACTCCCAGAGGACGTCGACCGGAATTGCCCCGCCGAAAAGGGGGGTGCCTCCGTAATACACGAGCCGGTTGCGGGTGGAATCAAACGCCAGCGCCCCGTCACGGAGGGTACCGGCCACGGGGTTACGCCCGTCGATCAGCACGAAGGAGCTCCAAGATCCGGCCCCCGCCCCGTCATACCTCCACATCAAGGTGCTGTCCAGGCCGTTGCCGTAACCCCCCAGCAGCAGAATCCGCGCGGAGATGGGGTCCCACCCCATGGTCATGCTCTGACGAGGGGAGGGCCCCACCAGCCCGGTGTCGGTCCAGGTCGTGCCGTCGAACGTCCAGGTGTCGTCATAGAAGGCGTTGAGGCTTCCCCCCTCGACGGCCCGCCCGCCGAAGAGCACGACCTTCCCGTTCGTGGGACAGAAGACCATGCGGGCACCCACCCGAGGGCTGGGGATCTGCGCGGGGTGCAGCTCGGTCCAGCCTTCTGGGCCCAGCGCCCACATATCCCCCAGGGCATTGCCGGAAGCGTTTATGCCCCCGAAGATGTAGATGCGGTTGCGGGAGGGGTCGAAGCAGATCGCGTAGTCCGAGCGCAGGGAGGGGCCAGGCCCCGGGTCGCCGGTGCCTCCTCCTGGGCCGTAGGCGGTATCACGGTCGGGGGCCGCCTGCAGAAGTGTCCCGTTCCCATAGACGTACACTCCCTCGTGCATGATCCCGAGCCCGGAGTACGATGGAAAGCCCGACAAGTCCGCGTCGACCGCCAGGTTCTGGGAGAGGACTTGTCGGGTTCGGGGCATACGTCAGGCCGTGTACGCGATTTCGGCGCGGTGCAAATGCAAATTCAGATTGGCCAAGGTCGTGGTGAGGGCGATTTGCACGTTCAGTAGCCTGCCGGCTTGCCACGCGGAATCTGCCCCAAACGCGAACTCTAGTACCTTGAACTCGGAGTAGGTGCTGGAGTATATGGCGCGTGCGACGGTCCAGGTAGCCGCGTCAGGGGGCACGCCGCCAGACGGCAGGTATGCGTCCGCGCCGCGGGCCGAGGCGTAGAAACCCAGGGTACCTTGCCCTGTCGTCACAGCTTGTTCCGTGGAGAGGAAGAGCCTTAGCGTAAAGGACCCCCCTGCGGGGAACATCGAGGGGAACGCCAGGAATATCTGCCCGTTGGCACCGGCGGCGGACGTGGCTGTGAATCGCAGTCGGGGCACCGTGCTGTACCCGACTGCGCCTTGATTGGAACTGATCACTGTACCCACGGCGCAGTTGGTTATAGGCTGGTAGTCCTCCGCCTCTGCGTAGCGGGTGTGGGTGTGGTCGCTGCGTGCAGCCGTAGCCGCCACCCCCGTACCTGCTAGTTGCAGCGCGCCGGCTGGGATGGTCAACCGGACATTGCCTGCGTTCGTGTCCAGCACCAGCACGCTGGTGCCCGAACTCACGGCAAACTCGAGGACGCTATTGGCGGACACCTGGCTGGTAGATCCAGCCACCGCAACGGTGGAGAAGTAGCCCGCGAGTGCGCCGCCCTGTCCTGCGTCCGCCGAGTGTACGTGTGCCGTCGGAGAGCGCGCATTGGAGAGCCGGGTATCGCTGTTGACGATGATGGTCTCGCCATCGACCTGGGACCCCGCCAGAAAGTTCTGAGCCCACCCCCAGACGTTGTACACGCCCTTCTGGGCCGCGCCTGAGATGAGTGTATGCTCTGCCGACGTGACGTGGGGCCCAGCCGTCAGATCCGCATGATCCGTGATGGTGGCTAGAAGCTGATTATGGGCCAAAGGTGTACGGGCGTCCGAAAGTCGAGCATCGTTGGCGGTAACGATGTTAGAACTGTTGACTTGGCTCCCTGTCGGTAGGTTCTGGGCGACTGTCCAGGCGTTTGCAGAACCGACCTGCGCTGCCCCTGCAATGATGGTGTGCTCCGCAGACGTGACGTGAGGCCCCGTCGTGAGGCTGGCGTGGTCTGTGATGGTTGCCAGAAGCTGATTGTGTGCGAGGGGAGCTCGCGCATCCGAAAGCCGGCCATCGTCGGTCAATACGAGCGCCGTGCTGTTCACCGTCGGGGTGGTCGCCAGATCCAGCAGACCGTCCGAGTTCAAGCTCGCAACCGTGACGTCTCCGCTGTCCTTGAACAGGACCTTGCGCGCGCCTGCTGCGTCTGAGAGCTTGAGGATGATGTCGTTACCCGCGGAGGCGGTGAGCCGCAGGGGCCCCGTGCTGTCGGTCAGCGTGTTGCCGACCATGTCGCCGGTGGTGCCGGGGCCCGTCAGGGGCACGCCGATGGTCAGCACTCCACCTGTGAAGGTCGTTACCTGCATCGAGCCCGAGAACTGCAGCGCCGTGACCCGCTTGTACTGCGTGCCCCCCACAGCGATGATGGTCAGCACGTCGGAGAGCCGTTCGTGGGCGGAAGTGGGCTCGCTCAGGCTCACCACGGCTGACCAGGCCGCCCCATCCCAATGTGCGGTGGCGACCTCGAACTTGTCTGCTCCCACCGGTGGTGAGCTGTAGGCCGCCGCCGACCAGGTGTCCCCCGTCTTGACCGCCCAGATCTCGTAGTCGCCTGCAGGGCCAGGGTTCGTGACCGTCTGGGTGGTCGTGCGGCGCCCCTCGCCCCCGGGGAAGGTGACGGCGCCCGCAGTGACCTTCAGGACCGCCGAGGAGGGGTTCTGGATCGTGGGGCGCCCTACCAACCGGTCGGAGAGCAGCCAGGCCGAGCCGTCGCCCGAAGATGCCGCCAGGAGCAGGTCGTTGCCGGTGGCGACCTCCTGCTTGAACGACCCGTCCTGGTTGTGGCGAACATCGATCCGAGCGTCGATGTCCACCGCGCTGAGCTTGGTGGGATCGGACATCGGACTAGGCCCTCAGGACGGTGTACTGGAACTTGGCGGGGTCGGTGTCGCTGTCGTTGGCGCTGCCGGTGTGCCGGATGACGAGCGTGAGGTTGGGGGCGGCGAAGGAGGTCTTGCCGGTGCGGAGGTCGATGCCATAGGCGCCCACTTCAGCGATCCGGTCGGGCACGAGCAGCCAGCGGCCGGCGGGGGCGTCCCCGTCCGTGGGGGCGATCGCCGTGATGCTGTCGTCGGTCGAGGCGTCCCCGGTGACGAAGCGGTAGAGCAACCCCGTCGCCGTGACGTACCGAAGCTGGCTGTTGGCGCGGTCGACGGCCACGACTGCCCGCAGTGCCGCCACGGAGGCAACATCGGAGGCGGGGGTACCGGTGGGCTGCGCGACAGCCTGTTCGACCTTGATGACGATGTCGCTGAGTGCCGTGATGTCCGGGATGGCGTCCGGCTCGCTGACGGGCAGTGCCACCGTGACGATGGTCTCACCGACCACCGCGCTACCGGCGCCAACCGAGACCGTGTTCTTGGCCAGCACCTGACCCGACGTGTAGCGCTTCTGGGTGCCGCCTGCGCCGGTCGTGACGTGGCTCTTGGTGTTCTGGGCGTGGGCGAAGAGGCCCTTGGTCGTGTCGACCGCACCGTCGTACTGGACGCCCGCCGCGTCTGCGATGTCCTTGGAGGCCGTGACGAAGACGTTGGAATCGAGCTGGATGGGCGCCGCGGCGGCCGTAGCCGCTGTGTCAGCCTTGCTGCTGTCGATGGTCAGGGCGGAGAACTGCGCGCCGCCTGCCCCGCCCCTCCAGCCCTTGACGATGAAGACGGGGCTGACGGTGTTGGAGGCCGCGGCGTTCAGGGTCCAGGAGTGGTGCCCGGCCAGGACACCCTTGACGGTGTGGCTGTCCCCGATGGCATCGCCCAGGGCGCAGTCGCCGTTGACGTCCAGGTCATCGGCGACGACGAGCTCACTCGTGACGGCGGCGGTCGAGGTGACCGTGCCGGAGAGAAACTCAACGGTCTGGAAGAGGGCGTGCCCCGTGCTGTCCATCCAGCACAGCAGTGTGCCGTCGGACTTCATCACGACGAACTTCTTGGCGGCGCCTTCGGCGGCGCTGTCCTCCGCCAACGTGTTCTTCAGCTCAAGCTGTGTGCCGGCGAACCGGTAGCTCTGCTTGCGCTGGACGGCGGCATCCGAGAGGTAGAGCCGGCGATTGGCGGGCGTGGCGTCGTCGACGTAGTCGAGCCCGTTGGTGAGCCACGCGTTGTGGCTCTTCAGGTCCACGCTGCTGGGAATCAAGATGTCCGACATGGCTTACTCCTCGGCGATGCGCTATTCCGAAATGTCATTTCGGTTCTGAGATTTCAAGCCAACACCGCCCACTTGAACTGGCTGGTGACGTTGGCTCCTGTGTTTTTGACTACGAAGCTGTTGGGGGTCTTGGTCTCGATCTCGACACCGTAGTCTCCGACGCCGGGAAGCTCGCTGTCCCAGACGGGCGTGAGCAGGATGTCGTAGCGGGCCAGATTCAAGTTGTGCGTGATCGTCACACCGGCCGATCCCCCGAAGGTCGCGGTGCTGATGGCCTGGAATTGACCCGTGATCGTCGCAGCGTTGAAGGCCAACCATCGGAACCGCCCACCTCCTGCTCCCGAGTTTCGCACAGTGAAGCTCGTAGAGGCAATGGCATCGGTTCCGTAGATACCCGCCGCACCAAGGGCACCGCCCTCTTCCGGGATGATGACGACGAACGTGTTAGACAGCGCCCCCGCGTGGCCGATGACGGTACCCCCGGGCGCGAAGCTCGCCACGCCGGTATCGACCAGGGGCGTGAAGAGGGGGTTAACGGCCAGCATCGTCCAGAGGATCTGGGCAGCGCCCGCACCCGTGAAGTGGAAGGAGAAGCTGTCGGGGTTGGGGGGCAGTAGCCCTATGGCGCCCATCGCCGCCATATTCTCGCCCCAGACGGGCGTGAAGGCGACCGTGTAGCCGCGCAGCTTGAGACCGTGAGAGACCGTGACGTAGCCCGTGTTGAAGGTGAGCGTGGTCCCGCCGGAGGAAATGAGAAGCTGGGTCGGGTCGATCACGCCCTCTTCGCTAGTGGCCTGCGCGGTTGCCCCGAGGCTACCCTGCTCGCGTAGCAACGTGTTGCCGTACACCTCGGCCAGGGTGTAGCGCTTGGGCAGCAGAAAGTCGTAGAGCCCGCCAATGAGCGTCGAATCGACGATGTGTCCGGCCGCGTCCCAACCCTTCACCCGCAAGAAGAATTGTGAGGTCTCCCGCTTGGCCGTCTTCTCCAGGGGCACCACGAGCTCCCCAGGGTTGTGCAGGAAGCGCAGCGAGCTCTGGGGGGTGGCTACAATCGGGTCGAGGTAGGTGAGCGGGTCTGGTACCGCCGTGAGGATGATCTGCTCTTCGTTGGGCCCGCCAGGGGCCAGCACGGCCACACCCGGGGCTACCTTGTGCCCCGGCAACCCTCGACAGACGATATGCGGTATATCGGGCCCTACGGCCTCACTGAGCACCAGGAAATGGGGCGTCAGCGCGAAGGCTACCGTCCCGGCGGGGGCCGACACGGGGAGGGCGTCACTGGGATTGATCTGCCGCCCTGTTGCCCCATCCCCTGAGACCAGCAGCGTCAGGTAGACCTCACCGTTGGGGGCCAGGAGTACGAGCACGCCACCGGGGCCGGCCACATCGGAGCGGGAGAGTGCCAGCCAGACAGCCCCGGCAGGCAAGTCGAGCACGAGCTCTCCCCGCGAGATGAGGTAGTCGCGCCCGCCCGAGAGGATGACCTGCTCGAGCTGCCCGTAGAGGGGGAACCCGTTGACGTAGACAGGAAGCTGCGTACGAACGTCAACGAACTCTGCCCGTGCCCCCAGGACCAGACCAGGAAAAGCCTCGCCGGAGGAGATGACTTCTCCGGCGAGGCGTCCTGTCAGGTCGAGGTATCCCGAAGCCTCTACCAGCTCGATATTGACGAGCCGGAGATATCCGAGCCGTACCCGATCCCAGACCGGGTCAGGGGCAGTGGCGAGCCCTGAGGACAGCACGGACACAAGATCGGGCATGCGGCATGGAGCTTAACCGGGAGGCGGTTGAGCGGCGTGACGGAGGACGAGCCTCCCCTTGGCATCCAGGATCTGGTTTTTCGCCTTGTCGAGGATGGCGATCGCCAGGTCGTAGGTGATGTCCAGGCTCGGTGCCGCAAACTCCGGAAATCCGATCTGCCCTCCCTTGACGCGGATGTGAATATCAACGTCAAGCGGCAAGGGCTTCTCGGCCTCCGACGGAGGCGACACCGCGGGGGAGGCAGGCGCTGCCGCCCGGTGAGGGGGCAGCGCCTGCATGGGGCGTGATCCGGGGGGAATCTTGTGCTTCAGCTTTCCCATAAAACTGGAACTCCTTCGTACGTAAGTGGGTGATGGCCGCCACGATTAGGCGGCAACGGCCTTGGACTTCGGGTGATACATGAACCAGACGTTCATGGTGGATGTGATGGCTTCGAAGAAGTGGATGACGTTCTTGGAGTTGGCCTCCGCCGGGGTGGTGCCGTCGTTGGCGATGACCTCGTAGTCGGCGCCGGCGTCGGCAGCCGGGCCCTGCTTGAGGAACTGGCCGTCGCGGACGACCATCATGACGGCCTTACCGGAGACAGCGTCCGTGGCGACGTTGAAGCCCTGAAGGGCCGTCGTGCCGTTGTAGGCGATGAACCAGTATTTGCCATCGTCGCCGCCCGTGTTGTGACCTTCCACCTTGTGGCCCACGAAGGTACCCGAGGTGTCGGCCAGCGTTGTCTCGGCCACGGGGCCTATGAGTAGGGGCATGACGTGGTCAAGCGCGTCGCCGACCCGAGCGACCTTGGATGCGCTCACGCCGGTGCCGGTGCCCGGGAAGATGGACATGGGGCCGTCGTTGGCGTAGTAGAGCGCGGGTTCGGTGGTGCTGTTGCCTTCCGCCCCGTACACCACGCCCGTGATTGCCCAGTCGTTGGCCGAAACCCAGCGATCGGCCACGTAGGCGTAGCGCAGGTCCTTGGCGTTGTCGCCGTTGACCTTCATGCGCAGGATGATGTCCGTGGCGGCGGTGTTGTCCGTGTTGACCGTGAACGTGTTGGAATCGGTGCCTGCGATGCTCGAGCTGCCGATGGTAGCCGGCCCCTCGATGTCGATCTCGTAGGCCCAAATCTTCTGGACACGCAGGGTCGTGCTGCCGATGTTGACTGCACCAGCCGGGGGGCCGGATGCGCCGTCGACGTCCGGGAGCAAGTCGCAACCCAGGTTGACGGCCGCGGTGTTGCTGAGGCCGATGTCGACCGTACCGTTGGAACCCGCGCCCGTGGCTACGCCCGCGCGTAGCACAAGGCTGCCGCCTGCCGCACCGCCGCCACCCCCGTTGGCGCCTGCAGCGCCGGCGATCAGCACGAGGTTACCGCCGGCACCCGCGGTCTGTGCCGCAGCGCCCGCACCGCCGAGACCCGCCGTGAGGGTGAACTGCCCGCCGGTCTTGCCTGCCCCTACGGATGCCGCACCGCCGACGCCAGCCGCGAAGCTGAGCGTATAGGCGTTGGTGTCGACAGCCGGAGCTGCCTGCCCGAGGGTGAGGTTGCCCTGGCCCGAGATGGCACTGCCCGCCGAGATGTTCACGGCGGCGAAAGAGGAGGTACCCGTGACGGCCAACGTGCCGCCGATCGTTGCGTTGTTGTCTACCGCGAGGCCCGTGCCTGCCGCATCGCAGTTCACTACGGCGGCGAACGAAGCCGCACCCGTAACTCCGAGAGTGCCTACGATGCTGGCGTTGTTGTCCACCGTGAGGCCGGTGCCCGCCGCGGACACGGTGACAGCCCCGGCGAAGCCTGCGGTACCCGTGACGGTCAACGTGCCACCAATGGTGGCGTTGTTGTCAACCGCGAGCCCCGTACCCGCTGCATCGGCGTTGATGACGGCTGCAAAGCTCGCTGCGGCCGTGAACGTGGAGGTGCCCGTAACGGCCAAGGTGCCACCAATGGTGGCGTTGTTGTCAACAGCCAGGCCGGTACCTGCTGCATCAGCGTTGATGACTGCAGCGAACGAGGCTGCGGCCGTGAACGCGGAGGTGCCTGTGACGGCCAGCGTACCGCCGATCGTTGCATTGTTGTCGACAGCCAGGCCGGTACCTGCGGCGTCGGCGTTGATGACTGCTGCGAAGCTTGCTGCAGCCGTGAACGCGGAGGTGCCCGTAACGGCCAGGGTGCCGCCGATGGTGGCGTTGTTGTCCACCGCGAGACCCGTGCCTGCGGCGTCGGCGTTGATGACTGCTGCGAAGCTTGCGGCGCCCGTGACAGCCAACGTGCCACCGATGGTGGCGTTGTTGTCTACCGCGAGGCCCGTACCTGCCGCGTCGGCGTTGATGACGGCAGCGAAGCTTGCGGCGCCCGTAACGGCCAAGGTGCCACCAACGGTCGCGTTGTTGTCGACGGCGAGACCCGTGCCTGCCGCATCGCAGTTCACGACAGCGGCAAACGAGGCGGCGCCCGTGAACGCCGAGGTGCTCGTGACAGCCAACGTGCCACCAATGGTGGCGTTGTTGTCTACCGCGAGGCCCGTACCTGCCGCGTCACAGTTCACGACCGCCGCGAACGAAGCCGCGCCCGTGAAGGCGGAGGTGCTCGTGACGGCGAGGGTACCGCCGATCGTCGCGTTGTTGTCAACCGCGAGCCCGGTACCCGCTGCGTCGCAGTTCACTACAGCGGCGAACGAGGCAGCGCCAGTGACCCCGAGAGTGCCGCCGATGGTCTGGTTGCGGGTGATCGCCAGGTCTCGCGTGAAGGAGCCGTCACCCTGGACGGTGAGGGTAGCGTCCTTGGTCGCGTTGTTACCTGTCGAATCGTAGAGAGTGAACGCCGGTGCCGCGGCGCCGAAACCGTAGGTGCCGCCTCCGAGCCGCAGCACATCGCCGCGGAGAAGAGTTGCGTTTGTCCTTGTAGCCATGAGATGCGCTCCTGAGCGGGTACAACGATCGGGCGTGTTCTACATACGTCGGGGGCCTGACCTCAGGATACCACCTCAGGTAGACGGTGGGCCATTCGTTGTGAAGTCTCCCCCGATGCCGTGAGCTTCAGGGGCAGTGAAGGCAGACTTCTTGAGGGTCTCGTACTCGAGCAGCACCTGCCGGGCAGAAACCTCGGCATCATTGTCGTAGTCGCGCTCGAGGTCACTACGCAGACTGGGGTCGATGAGGAAGTAGAAGCGACACAGATTTTGCCGCCCCGGTATCCTTGTGGCGCCCTTGTAGACGAGCTGCGCCCGCCCCGACCGCCCGATCACGCGCAGGAACGCCGCGAACTTCAGATCGGTCGTTGAATACAGGTTCTGTTCGTCTGGTTGTATCTCAATGGCCATGTTTCACCAGGCGCGAAAGCTACCCTTCAGGTAGACGGTCCAGTTGTCTGCATCCAGGTCCCGAGCAACACCTGCACCTACAGCGATACGGATGACGGGGATGACGTCGTGATTGAGACTGATACCCATCAGGTTCTCCCCGATGTCGGCCGCCGCCTTCCATTTGCCTGAGCGCCAGAAGGCTGGGCTGAGGGCGAGCTTGATCTCGCCACGACGAAGCGTATAGAGCGCCGAGCTGCCAAGCTCGAATTTCCAGGCACTTTCGGTCTCGTTGGATACGTGGCCCGTCTTGGTGTCCAGGCCGATGACGTCGGAGATGTCACGCTTCGGCGTAGGGCCACCTCCGGTGGGGCCGTGCCCTCGTGCCGCCGAAGGCGCCGCCAGGAGCAGCCACAATGCGGCGACCAAGAGGGCCAACCTCGGCAAGCCAATAGAGCATCCCGCACCGCAGTCGGGACAGACTGGCCCCTCAGGTCCGCTAACCATCTGGCGATTACAGGCTTTGCACACTTCTGTCATCTGCTTCTTCCTCCTACGTACGTTTTCTACTTGTACTCCTGGAACAGAATTACGAGGGACCGCCAGAGAAGTTCTACGATGGCAAGCTGCTGCTGGGGGCTTCGAGCCTGGAGATACATCTTGATGGAGCGCGCACACTTGAGTAACGCATCCCCCGCCAGCTCCAGGTCCGCGGCATTGAAATGACCCTCTTTCTTGTCGAGGGCTTCGAGGAGCCGGTTGACGACGAGGGCCTGGAACCGGAGAAGTTCGACGTCGTCTGCGCGAGCGCCTGGGCCTTCAACGTTGAGGTTGAACCACCAGACGAGGAACTTGGCGAATCCAAGAGTGACGGGTCCCTTCTCGGTTGCGAGCTCGGTCAGGACTTGACGGGCGAGCTCGCGCAGCTCGCCGAAACGAAAGGGTCTCCGGCCAACCCCCGGACCTGCAGCAGGGGGAGCCCCGTGCCGTTGTTGGCCGCCGAGGCGGCCGAGAGGGCGCGCACGGCCATCTCCTGGTTCTGGAGGACGAGCTGGCGGGTCTGCAGCCGGCGGGAGATGACGTTTGCGGCCGTCTCACTCAGGGCGTTGTGGACGTTGGCGTTGAAGCGTGCCTCGAGCTTGCGCTCGACATCGTCCCGGCTGGCCCTGGGGCTGCCCAGGAGCAGCAGCCCGAGGTCCGCCCAGTCCTTGACGCCCAGGTTCGCTTTGAAGTCGGCATAGGCCGCGGCCGCAAGGGTCTTGGCGTCCTCTGCGTCGAGGCTGCCGTCGGCCAGCGCCGCCGCCATGGCGGTCTTCAGATTCACTTGATTGCCGACGGACTGACGCAGGAGCCCGAAGAAGCGGTCATCGATCTGGGTGAGGCGACCGAGCTGGGTCTCGTTAAGCTTCGCCGCGACATAGGCGATACCGAGGACGGCCTTGCCCGACAGCCAACCAATCACGTAGCCCCCATAATGGGCCATGACGAACATCAAGAGAATCTGCACCAGGTTGGCGATGTTCCCGCTGAAGAGGGCGCTGACGAGGGTATGTGCGGTGTCTTGCACGGAAACCTCCTGCTACGTAAGTGATTGTCGGGTCAAATCTAACACCCTGCGTCCTCGCTTGTCCATTGAGGCGCCGGACCCGAAATGGCATTTCGGTAGGATTACTGCCCCGTCACGATGACGCGGAAATAGATCTCGAGCGTCACCTTGTTGGAGGTTGAGCCCCGGCCGGTGCCGACGACCTTCACCCGGATGAGCCCTGTCTGTCCATCTGCGGGAGGGCCGGGATCGGAGGGCGTAGGGTCGGTGCCTCCGCTCTCGTTGACCAGGTCCGCCACCGTAGGCACTGGAGGACGGGTCTCTTCGCCAGCCAGCAGGGGCAGCACGGTGAACCGACGTGACGGGTCCAGTAGTAGCCCCTCACCGGCGGGCGCCAGGTCGGGGGCAGTCTGCGTGGTATCGGGGTAGGAGTGCAGCCCCTGGAAGAAGGCCTGCTTCTCGTCGGCCGGGACGGGCGAGCCATCCCCGAAGTTCAGCGAGAAGGTGGGCACCGCGTCAATCTGGAGCCGCGTACGGGGCAGGGGTTTGCGCGCGTCCGTTACAGCGATGCGGTTCAGGACAAACGGATCGAGCGCCGTGCCTGTACCCGAGAGCGCGCCCCCCGCAACCAGGGGAATCTCTGCGGGCGAGGTGCTCAGCCGCTCGTCATAGAGCAACGCACGGAGTTGAAGGCTCGCTAGCAACACGGGCCCCACGATGCGCACCAGGAAGACCTTGTCCTTGTAATCGTGGACGTTGGTGGCGTCGATGGCCCGCACGTTGAAGTAGGCGGGCTCCTTGTTCATCGAAGCCGCGAAGTCCCCGGCGCGCATGGGGGCGGGGCGCACGAGCTCGACTTCATCTCCGCCGGGGAAGGCCGTGAGGGGGCTCGTCTCGCCGATGAGGAAGGGCGCATCAACTGCACCACTCACCAGCACAAGAGTGCCCGTCGAATCGACGGTGAGCAGAGCGGACGGGTCCAGGAAGGCATTGCGCGGCCGGCTGGCAGCCTGGAGCTGCTCCACGAAGACAAAGCGTGACGTCGAGGGCGCCCGGGTGATGCCCCAGATGCGGAGGGTGTCGAAATCGCGCGCCTCGATGCGCCGCACGTTGTCCGCGCCCATCACATCGACAGGTAGCTCTTCTAGCCGCCGTGTGCGGGGCACGCTGCCGTCCGCCACGTTCGACTGCTGCACCAGGATGTCGAGCGCCTCCAAGGTCGCCAGGGGGCCCACCGTCACTGTGGCGGTCAGCTTCTGCAGGTTCGCTCCGTCGGTCGTGTCGAGTGCCCAGACCTTGATGCTGTAGGTCTTGTTGGAGCTTGTGCCGTAGAGCTCACGCCCCCGACGGAACTGGTCCAGCGGCGCGGGCAGCGTGAAGGGGCTACCCGGCTTGATGGCTGGAGACGCGCTTGTCGGGGTCGCAGGGTCCGTTGCAGTACCGGTGCTCGAGATGCTCGCCGTCATGCGGGCAAGGCCTACCGAGGAGGCGGGCCCTAGAGGCTCAGCCACAAACTGCGCGACTTCCTGCTCCTGTAAGGCTACGGTCGCCGTGGTTGCCCAGATTCCTGGTGCTGTCTCTGTCGCGTTCAACACGAGAGGCGTCGGGGGTTTTTCAAGAGCGTCCCCGATGGCGCGTTTGTAGAAGACCAGGCGGATGCCTGTGATCTGGTCAACCGCGTCGCCGAAGAGAAGGGTCAGGTTGGCGACTGTAGCCTCTCCGGTCGAAAGATCCTTGGCGATGACCTGCGCCCGCACCGTCTGTCGAGGGGTGCCGATGGTGCGCGCCACGATCGACATGAAGGGGGGATGCGCCGGGTCGATGGCGGTGCGGAAGCCGGCCGTCGTGGTGACCGGGGGCGTGGGCGCGCCGCCGCCGGTAGCGATGGAGAACCACATACCTACCCGCGCGCCTGTGGCGCCCAGGGGGAAGGCCCGCAGCTCGTAGAAGAGGTTATCGGGACCGTCGATGGTCACGGTCCCTGTGGAGAGGAGCTGCGTGGTGCGGGGCTTACCGGGAGGCGTCTTCGACAACTCGAACCCGATCCCCTGTATGGCCCCCAATGAGGCGGTTTTGAGAGAGTAGCGGAAGATCGGAGTGTGCCCGATGCGCGTCAGACTGAAGGTCTGCTGGGGCACGGCGCCTGTTTTGGTCGGCGTAACCTCCACGAACTGTCCCCCGTCCTTGACCTCGAGCGTGTGGTCCTTGGCGGCTTCCTCACTGAAGCGAATCTGGACCTGCGCGGAGGAGACGTCTGCGGGGGCAAGCGCCTCCTGCACGGGACCCTCTCGCACCTGGGAGCCTGACGTGATGGTCAGTGTATAGCTGCGGCTCTCGGTCTTTGCGATGGAGCGCTGCCCGCTTTGCTGCCCGGACGCCGTCACGACGATGGGCTGGGTGTAAAGCTGCAACGGAGTAGCCTGCCGGAAGTTCTGATACGTGAAGCCCCCAACGAAGATCGGTTTGCTGGATGTCGACAGGGGCGGAGCCGGGACCGCGATAGTCACGGCGTTGGGTTCCACCCGCAACGCCCCGGCCCACTGCAGGGTTGTCCAGTCTGCGACCTCTGTGATGGGGTGGGACCCGGAGACCGCGGTGACGCCGAGGACGACATCGAGAGGTAGGCCAGCACTGACGACGTCCGTGCTCGATACGGGGGCAGGAGCCAGTACCAGGGCGATGGCCCCCACACGATAGCTGCCGCCTTCAATGCGCGCATCCGTCGAGCCGGGCCGTACCGCCAGCGCCGCCGGGACAGGCTGGGCGAAGGGGACAGGCCCGGCCAGCGCGACGACCAGGAGCCCGCCTGCAGTCGGGATCTGGCTAAGTACGAGATTAGCTGCGCCGTTCTCGGTGCGGTAGGGCAAGCGCAAGGAGGAGACCCCTTTGGGGGCACGGGTGTACAGCACACCTCCGGTCCAGGTAGCATCCAGGGTGATACGGTTCAGGGGACCGGCCGCGGAGGTCGAATAAAACTCGATCGCGGGGCCGATGTTGAGCTTGAGTATGCCCGTGGCGTTCTTGCTCCCCTGCAGGCGCAAACCGTCCGCCGTTCGCACCAACTGGATCTCCGCCCCCATGGCGAAGCCGGCCACAGGGAGGGTGATGGTGGACTGGAAGCTGGCCGTGTCCGTGACCGTGATGGTGTAGGACGTCTCGACGATGACACCCGAGGAGAGGGCAGGCCCTGCACCCGGGGCCGTCGACTGGTCCCCCTGGGGCTTCGGTACCTCGGTGGGGGGCGTGGTGTCGGGGACCGTCACGATGGACGAGGGCGGGATGACTGTCGGGGGCGTGGTCGGGTCTTCCTGAGCGCCCGGAAGCTGCGGCGGGTCAAGGGCCGGCACTCCCGGAGAGGGGGCAAGAAGGATGGCGGGCGGCAAAGTGATATTCGCCAGCGCGATCTCAATCTCGCGCCAGTGCAGGTCAAGGGCCGCGAAGGTGGGGTCTCGCCCGATCTCCGGGTCAGTCAAGTGCGTGGAGGTGTGGCGAGTGGGCACAAGGTTACTCGAGATGCTCGAGCTGATGACGGCGCCGGCGGTGATGGCGAAGCCGCCCACCTCCACAGATACGCCCAACCGAGGCGCGGTCGTGGCCGCCGTCTGGATGGCGATGTCGTAATAGGAGCGTCCCGCTGCTGAAGGGGTCACCCAGACCTTGTAGGCCCCGTCCGCGGTCAACCCGAGCTTCTCCAGGTCGAAGAGCTCCTCGTCGCGTCGGGCCACACGGGGCCCGTCCCAGCGACCATGGGGGCTAGTTTGTGCTTCGGGAAAGATCTCGCGGCCGGGAGTGACACGCAGCAGCTTGGGACCGACGATCTGCAACTTCGGCAAACCCAGCACCAGCTCCACAGTCGTGCCGATCTTGTCGTTCAGCAGGATGCGGTAGAGCGCATTGCGTAGGGCGCGCAAGAGGAGGGCGGGGGCCACGGCAAACCCTTCCCGGGTCTGCACAACCCCCGGGGGCAGAGCGGGCTCCGTTGCTCCCGGGGCGCGGAAGAAGGTGTCCCAGTAGCGGCGCACCAGGTCAACTGTCTCATTGGTCGTCTTGGCTCGGACGTACTCGAGCGCGCCCGGCTCCGAGGGTAGTGCGTTCGTGCGCTCGAAGAGCTCGTAGCGCAGGATGCCCGTGGACACGGCACCCGGCACCTGTGGGAAGTAGAAGATGAGGGTCGACGGCCGATCCAGCACGAGCTCCAGGGGCAGCGTGTTGGTCGGCACTGCAGCTTTGAGGGCCGCCGGAGAGACGTAGCCCCCCAGCACGCCGCAGATACCCACCCCCGTGCTCCCCGTGGGGTAGTGAACGATGTAGCGCAGCTCGGCCCGATACCAGGCCTCCCCACCCTCAATTCGTTGAACGGTGCCCCCAGAGTAGCGCAGGACGTAGTGCCCTGCCGGCACCGGGATCTGCGTACCCCCTGTCGTCTCGCCCGCCACGGTCACAGGCTCGGGGGCAGCGCCATCCACCGAGACGCGCGCCCGATGCTGCAGCATGTTCGGCTTCAGCAAGTAGGTCCCGGAGAAAGGCAGGCTGCGGTTGCCCGCGGGGTCCAGCGCGACGGCGCGAACTACCGTGACTTCATCGGAAAGTGTGATGGGGCGCGTGGCCGAGTAGCGCGTGTGCTCGGTAAGAGGCGGGTTGGCTCCCGCGGTGGATGCGTAGAGAATCGCCTCGGCGTCGAAGGTCCGCACATACTCAGGGATCAAGAACTGGGTCTCGAAGCTCGCAATCGTCATCCCGTCCAACCGGGTGCCGACGGGCAGTTCATGGCGGAGAGCGTACAGCCGCACTTCGAAAGGGGAGAAGTTACCCGTGGCGTCCAGGTCCACCAGGTACTCCCCGGGGACCGGGATTGCCAGGATAGCCGGGGGCTGTGTATCGAGGATGCTCAGGGCGCGGCTGTAGAGCAGCTCGAGCGCGTAGTCCGGTGCCGCGCCCTCGAAGCGCAGGTCATAAATCCCGGGGATGAGGAGCGCCTTGGCGATCGTGCCGAAGTCGATGCGGGTGGGGGACATGAGCCTGAACTCGCCCGCGGCAGGGTCCAGTCCGAGGTCTGCCGGCGCGAACGAAAGGCTGGGCAGCGAACCGTCGGGGCGACGCGCGGAGGCCACGAGCCGGATGCGCCCGAGGGTCAGTCGATCCAGGTTCGCGCCAACAACCTCGAGCCCCTCCAGGTCGGCGTCGTACGGCTCTACCTGCACGGGGTTCAAACCGGAGACTGAAGGCTTGGGTGTCGTGTCGACTACCACCGAGAGCACCGTCGTCTCCGGCCCAAGGGGATCATCACCCGCGGCATCGCCCGCGAGCTTGATGGGGTAGCTGCCAATGATGGGGAAGAGCACGCCGCGCCGGCGTAGCTTCCAGCGCCCCGCCGAGGGGTCGGCGTCCGCAGGCAGGGGCCGCGCCGCCTCCCGTTCGGGGGTGACCAGCGTGAACGCTTCCGTCGCTGGGGGCTCCGTTGTGTAGGTGACCGTGTCCCAGGCGCCGGAACTGGTCGTGGTAGCCAGGGCGAGCTTGACCCCGTCACCGGGGTTGGCTCCTGTCGTCTTGGCAAACGTCCAGCCCGTGTCGGGGGCCACCTCGGGCACCGCCCAGAGGTGATACGTCGTGCTGACCGCGTTGCCCGTCGAGGAGAGCTCCTGTGTGCCCGTGGCCCGGCGAGGCCCGAGCGGGGTCTGCAGGAAGCCGCCGGAAGCCCGCAAGGTCGTCGCACTCACGCGCGTCACCGTGGGGCGCCCGACCTCATACGGCACGCCGCCCTCCTCCGGCGTCAGGCTTTGGAAGACGAGCGTGTCCACCGCGGCCGGCTCTCGCATGACCAGATGATAGGCGCGTCCCTGACGCGTGAAACGGTACCGGTCCCCGGGGCGAACTTTCGGTGCCTTGTCGAACGCCGCGCCCGTGATGCGGAGGCTGGGAAAGTCTGGTGTCGTGGTATCCAGGAAGAGCTCGCCCACAGGTTGTTCTCGGGAGAGCTTCTCCTGGAAGTACGTGAAACTTGTGTACGCGAGGGGTACAGGGCCGTCGAAGAGCAGTCGCCGCACCAGGTTGACAGGGAAGCCTGCCACTTCGACATCCACGTCAACGCGCTCTCCCACGAGGGCCGTCTTGGGCGCGACGTCGATGCGCTCACTGCTGGCGTAGACCACGAACGCCGCATCCATCTCGTAACGCGTGCCGATGGGACGGTGGCCCGTATTGACCAGCAGCAGTCGATACGTTCCTGCCCGGGAGAAGATGATGGGGGCGACGGTACGGGCGTACCGCCCCTCGGTGATGGAGAGATCCCTGAGAGACAAAGCGAGGGTCGTCTTGGGACCGACAAGCACGATCCGATCGAAGCTCTCGATGAGGTTCTCGCCCCGGAAGCAGAGTGACACGGGTACGTTTGCTTCGATGAGCGCAGGTGTAACCTCGAAGACAACGGGGGCACCCGCCACGAGCCCCCGGGCAGCTTCCGTCGCGAGCGCATTGGTGTTGTCGACGGAGAAGCTGAGCGTGTCCGCGGTACCCAGGCTTCCGGTAACGCGGAAGTGGATGTCCTCGCTGAAGGCATCACCGAGTTGCGTCTCTTGGTTGGAGTACCAGAGCACGACGTACTCGGCTTCGACTTCGACGCCCGGCTCCCAGAACTTGTCAGCAGGGAAGGGCCGCTGTGTGACAGGGTCGAGGATGGCGGCGGCGCCGGGCGTGCCCACGTTGAGGGGACCATCGGACCACTTGAAGCCGAGATAGGCCCGCGCTCCGGTGGGGTCGAAGAGCTTGAAGTGAATAGGTACAAGCCCGGACTGTACGCCCTGGGGCGTATCGACGCTGACACGCGTCACCAGCCCTACGTCGCTCGGTAGTATCCGGTAGAGCACGCCGTCCGTGAGCTGGGCGTAGAAGATGGGACCACGGGCGGCGGGACCGCCATAGCCAGCCAGGGTATTGACAGCTCCGGCCGCGGCCGCCGTCACCATCGTGAAGCTGAGCAGGAACCGCCCGAGCGCTGGATCAAGCCAGTAGAGCTTGGGCAGCGCGGGGGCGCCCGCATAGGGGCGGGCCCAGGCGAATAGCCGCCCTTCGCCGTCGGTCATCAAAGTGACCTGGGAGTTGGCGACATCGCCTAGAGGTACCCCTGTAGCCGTCAACCTCGCGGTCTGGGCGACAGCATCCAGGGACAACAGACGCCCGTCCCCGGGGGCGTAGAAGAGGTCTCCCGTCGCGGGGTCGAGCTCGAGACTGCCCTCGATGCCTGTCAGGGTTGTGCCCTCAAAGAGGGCGTGGTTCTGGTCGAGCTCGATGCGCTCTCCCATGCTTGGCCCCGGGGCGGCCAGGTCCAGCGAGACGATGAGGGCGGCGTCCCCGAAGGAGCCGGGATAGGTCGCGAAGTAGAAGCGCCCCGTCCGGGGAGAGACCACGAAGCGAGACCCGAAGCTCACCAACCTGCGCGTGCTGGAGCGATGCACAGCCCCGGCGGTGAGTACCCCCGTCGTCAGATCGACCGAGAAGAACCGGATGTCGATCGGACTGACGTTGATGACGCCGACGAACTCGAGCGCCCCCGCGACGACCCTGTAGGGCCGCAGCAAGATGTAAGGCGCGAGCTCTGATGCAAAGCTATAGGTTCTGCCCTCGACAGTGAGTGTACGCGCCGTGCTGTCCAGTACAAGCAGCCGCCCGCTGGCGACACTCGTATCGAAGAAGATCTCAGGGGACGAGCCTACGCCTGAAACGGGGAGCTGGTCCCACTTGAGGAGGTCAGGGCGTACAGACACCGGTGGCCTCCTCTCTTATGGTGATGTCGCTGGTGGCGAGCACGCGGTAAGCCCGGTCAACGAGCTCCAGCCGCCGAACGCCTTCAATGGGGAAGAGAGGGCGATCCAGATTCAGCACTGTATCCCGCACAACGGTCAGCCGATCCCGTCCGAAGACCTGAACCGTGACGCCCAGGAAGAGTGCCGCCTCGATGTCCTCTGCGATGGCGTCGAAGCCCGAGCCGTTGATGACCAGGACGGGCAGCATGATCCCCGGAGGGATGGATGTGGGCAACGTCCCCGTGATGACGGCCGTGGCGGAGAGGGGGGTCCAGAGGTTGGTGCAGCCGGGGGGCGGTGCCAGGTCGAGAGAGAAGGGCCCGTGCTCTCGCAGCGCGCGCTCCTCTACAGGCTCAGCGAGGAGATCTGTCGATAGGGGCCGCACGCCGACGACAACCCCGCGGAGACGCACAGGACCCAGATCGTTGGCCGCATCCCAGTAGACCCGATAGGGCGCCCCGGGGAGCGGAAGCGCTGCCAGCTTCGGAGGGAGGGGACATGCGCCCGTATTGATGCGCGTGAGCTCGACCTCGGGCCCCTCGGCGCCGATGCGGAAGTAGACACGCACGGGGGCGCCCATCGGCTCATCGGCGATGAGGCGGAAGTTAATAGCGACCTCACCGGGTATGCGGCCCGTGAGGCCTACCGATTCGATGATGGCCCGCACGAGCGGCACCGGGGCCTCCTACTGGTAGGCGGGCACGAAGAAGCCGCCCTCCGGGAAGCGCTCGTCCAGGGTCGGGGCGAGCCGCAGGGGGGCAAAGGAGAGCTCACGCTCGTGCATGTAGGTCGGCTTGCTGGGCCGGCCTGTGTGAACCGCGGCGGGGTCCGTTGAGGTCACCGTGGTCATCACGATGCCGTTGGCGGTGAAGAAGTCGACGTCCGGGTCCAGGGCGGGGCCCGTCTGCGGCCGATGAACGTAGAACTCGATCTTGTTCCAGGTGAAGCTCTTGTTCAGATCGACGGGGCCGTTGGGACGATCCGTGATGGTGACCCCTTCTTCCAGGGGTCGCCCGAACGTGTCGATGTGCAGGTCGACCTCGCTCTCGATATCCGGGTAGAGCCCCCGGATCTCGGGATGCCCCGAGAAGGAGGTCTCCCGCTTGGAGCTCCAGAAGCGTGCGAACGTCTTGAAACGGATGCCGCCCACCTTCACGACGTTGTCGACGGCCACGAAGAAGAGCTGCAGGGAGCCCTCGAACTCGGACTTGGTTGCCTTGTAAACGACGGAGGCGACGCCGCGGTTCTGGGGGGCATAGAAGAGCGTGGGACGTGAGTTGACGAACGCCCCGTGAACGCCCAGCACGCTGGAGGATGCCCCCGGGATGAGGATGTCGCCCTGAGGGTAGTTGGAGCTCGCGCCCTCTACGGGGGGCACCGTCGGCAACACGAGCCCCGGAGGCAGCTCGTGATGACTGTGCAGCCCGTCAGCGGTAGAAAGGGGACCGTCCACCAGCGCGTGGAACTGGGCGTCGGAGAGCGCGTTCTTGTGACGGTGCTGCCGATCAGGGTTCTTGTTCGCCCCCGAGGCGGGCACACGCGCGGTGAGGTCGTAGAGCTCCTCATCCGTCAGGAGGGTGCGGTGGCTGTGGAGACTATCTGCAACGACGGGGGAGGACGTCTTGGGCTTATGAGGCCACCGTGAGAAGTCGAGATTGGTCAGCATCTCGAAGCTCACCTTGTCCATCAAGCCCGCGTGTCCATGCAGCGCCTGGGCGTCCCGTAGCCCCCGGCGCCCTGTCAGCACATTGAGTTCTTCGTCCGTGAGCTGCTTGTAGAGCGTCAGCGTCTCGACCAGGGCGTCCACGCCATAACCCTGTGCGGCTGTCCAGTCGAGCCCCGAGATGCCCGTGTAGGCCAGGATGGCCTGGCTCGAGTAGGCCTCGGGGGTGAAGTCCGCGACGAGTGAGATGTAGATCGAATCGACATCCTTGTCTGACGCAGTCGTGGCCACGACAGCATAGGGGGGCTGCCCCACGATAGGGAGCTGCAATGCGGGCACCTGGTCCGGCACCTCGCAGACGATGCCGTTGATCAAGCAGTCGCCGGCGCCGACGATGACGCTTGAGGGCGCCGTGGTGCCAGGGCCCACCTCGACGGCACCCGAAGGCGCTATGTCGAAGCCACGCAGACGTGCCGATTTCCCCCAGAGTAGCGAGATGACCGCGTTGAACTGGCTCGAGAGAAACTTCGTCTCGTAGGCGATGTGCTTGATGCCGTTGGTGATTTCGGCCACGTCAGTTCACCTGCAGGGTCCACTCGAATTGAACGATCATCGTGGAGGCGGGGTCGAAGGCGATGGCCTTGAAGGCCGAGAGGGCCAGGGGTACATCTCCAGACGGCCCTTGCCCGATGAGCGCCACCTCGTTGATGACGAAAGGCTCGAAGCCAAATTGATTGGCGGAGGTCTGGCTGGCGTGAAAGGTGGCGCTGACCTTGACGGTCTGAGCCACGAGGGTCACGACGGTCCCGTTGGGGTCGATGCCCTGCTGATAGCCCAATGCGTGCCGCAGGTCTGTGTCTGCCAGCGTGAAGGCCCGGGGTACAAAGAGCTCGGCCGGCTGCGTGCCTGTTGCGCCTACACCCGTATAGCCCGCGCCCCCGTTGCCCACCCTCATGGCCTTGATGCCGCCATAGCCCGCCACGCCGCCGATGAGGGAGAGCAGGTGACGCTTGCCTGCCGTGACGACAAGGTTGCGAACAGAACGGGTGTCGACGATGCGGTCGCCCGAGCGAGCCGTGATCTCGATGGACCCGGTGATGGTGAATTTTGGTTCTTCGAGCTTCATGGTGCTACCGACCTCGCATCTTACTACAGGGGAACGGGCAGCCGCGATTCCGAAATGACATTTCGGCGGGAGCTATCCCCGAAAGGTCTGGGTGCGTACGGCCTCGACGTTGCCGGCCTCGTCGACGGAGAAAAACGAGATGTCGAGCTCGTAGGGCGGGAAACCGGGGCGAAGGGGCAACAGCGAGACGGGCAGCTCGACGGGGCCGATGGCCTTCTTCGTCTTGGTCTCGGAGGGCACAGATACTTCGGTCGCGCTGACGGCCTGGCGGATGTCGAAGACCGCGCCTGCTACATCCGTGCGCACCCGTGCCACCAGGTATTCGACCAGGCTTTCGATGGCAGGCACGTTGGCCGGGTAGACCTTGAGCCGCCACTTGCCGGACTGCTGGAAGTCCGGGATCACGGTGATGTCGAAGAAGGCGTAAGGCTCAGCGGGGATGTCGACGTAGAGGCGTTGCCCGGCGTCAACAAGCGTCCGTACGGGGAGCACATTGCCCTCCGCGTCGAGCTGCTCGAAGACGACGACCATGTCGGGGGTCTTGGCCCGGATGGCATTGACGTTCCCCGGGTTCTGTTCGATTTCAAGCTTCTTGGTGCCGTCGACGAGCCTGTCCGGGAACCCGAAGAGCGTGGAAGTGGGCGTGCGTGTCTCCGCGGACCAGAAGACCGTGGCGCCCGCTTCAGCGGTGAAGTCCAGCCGTAGGACAGCGGAGGTCTCGCCCGTGAGGCCTGTACGCTGCACCACGCGCCCCGTCACACTCGAGTGTGGTGCGATCGTGTCGAAGCGGTAGACGAGGGAGGTCGTCGGCTCGAATCGTCCCCCGGGCGTCTTCACGAAGTAACGCAAGGTCTTCTCCGCCGTGTTGGGGATCTCGATGGGCGCAAGAGCGTTCAGAGCCACGGGGGTGAAGTCTCCCCGGAGGGTGAGCCCCGCGGTCTTCGCCAGTTCCTGGGGAGCAGACACGGCCGCGGCACTCACGAGCCCCTCGGCATCGAAGTACCCATCGCCGTCTGTCACGATGTAGCCGACGAGCAACCGTCTCTCGGTGTTGGGAAGCGGTGCAGGCGTGCCCGTCTCGAGCCCGAACACGAGCTTCCAGCGCGTCTCCTTCGTCGTCTCGGCATAGATGAAGTAGCGCAGGTTCGGTCGGCCCAGGAAGGCATAGATGGCGTCACCTTCGGCGCTGCCTGTCGCCCGCCCCGCCAGGAAGTCGACGGAGCCCAGATAGTCGCTGACCTTGAACGATAGGAAAGCGTGGGGCACGAGCGTCAACCCGTTGAGCCTCGCCGCATCCGGGAAGGCGATGTCAGTCGGGGGCTTACCATCTGTCGTGTACCAGAGCCGTACACCGGGGTCAGAGTTGTAGAAGACGACCCGGGCGCTCTCCCTCAGGATGGCAATCTCGGCCCCGTCGGCTGCGGTGTAGACGCCGGGCGAAGGCGTCACATGCGTCTTGGGGATCTCAGGGAGGACCTGATAGGTGACCGTACGCGAGCTTGTGTTGCCCGCGGCATCGCGCGCGATGAGGTTGACCTGTGTCACGCCTCGATCAACACGCACCGGCCCCCAGTACCGTCGCGCGTTGCCGTCGGGCGTCAGGCTCGTGCCCACGAAGCCCGGCGGCACTGCACCAAAGCTGTAGAGCAACACGGCCCACTCGTTGGGCTTGGCGAGCAGATAGAAGGGCGCGTTGTAGACCCCGGGGGCGGGGCTCACGAGAATCTCCGGCGCCACGGTGTCCTGGATGGCGGCCGCAGTCAGGCTCTCGAAGGCGGTCGTGCCCGCGCCCGGCACAGTCGGGTCGATGTTCACGTAGTCCGTTGAGTTGTACGTGAACGAGAGCAGCCGCTTGACCAGTGCCTCGTAGACGCCCCAGGCGTCAGCGTCGAGCAACCAGTGCGCCGGAGGGGTGCCGTCGGCAACATAGGCCGCATGGGTGGCATATGCGCCGGCGGGATCGATTGCCTGACCGGGGGTGAGCAGGCTGTTCGGGTTGTTGGACACGAGCGTGGCGGCTGCTTCGACCGTGAGCGTCAGATCGACCGAGACGGGATTAGCGGGGCCCTCCGGGGTGGGTGCGAGCTCCAGGACGCTCACGTCGTCGACACGCACGAGCTCGACCTGGGGTGTGGCCTTGGCCTCGACCACGATGCCGTACTGAGCGAAGATGGGGCGCGTGAGCTCCAGGAACTGGCCCGCGGCGCCGAGCAAGAGGAACTTGGCCAGGGGCAGGGCCTGGATGGCATCGACAGGCTCTGTGAAATCACGTTCCATGGGCTCGACATCCATGGGCGAGAAGAGCCCGCGGGACTGCACGAAGAGATTGTCGCTCGGATTGTCGTTCGGCGGGGCCGCGGGTGTGGTCGGCTGATTCTCGTAGAAGTTGGGAGCCGTACGCACGACGTTGATGGCCGGGAAGACATAATTGCGCGCACCACGGTTGTACGCCTCCTGCTCGCTCATGCCTGTAGGTTTCCAGACGGCGTTGCCTACAGAGCCGGGAGCGAGGGGGCGAGCGGTCTCTTCTCCGATTAGACCGTTGAGCCCCTTGAACCCACGCGCGGCCAGGGCGGCGTAGAGGTAACGCTTATCCGGGGGGAAGGGCTCCGTCACTGTGTGGAACGTCTGGTCGTCCGGAGAGAGGGCAAAGCGAAGTATACGCCCGCTGCCGTCCCGCACTGCGACCTGATTATTCGTGCGGTCACCGAGATTGCCGTAAATCTGGATGCGTGCCGGTAGCGTGACGGTCGCGAGATCGATGACGGCAGGATATGCCGGGTCTGAGGCGCTTGGCTTGCGGAACCAGACCTCCGCGCCTGTTGTCTGTGATTTCGGGGGCAGCGTGAGGCGTGTAGACGTCTGGGCCAGCACTTTGTTGTCCGACTGCCGGATGAGCTTGAGGTTGGCCGGCAGGGAGATCGGATTGGTATTGGGACAGCCCTTGACCAGGGTATAGATCACATTGAAAATCTGGTCATACTTGCCGGACAGGCGCTGCGTAGCTACGGCGACCACGCCGGTTCCGTGCTCTTGGATGGTGATAGGTTTATCTGTAACACTGTAGGCAATGGCCACGGGGCCCACGGGAGCCGTCTTACCGCCGGGGAAGAAAGGGTTGTAGTTCAACCCCATGGCGCCCGGGGGAGCGGAGACTTCGAAGCGTGCCTCGAGTACACCACGGGAGAGCGCCCGAGCTGCCCCGTCGAGACTGGCAGTGTTGAGCTCTGCCGGGTCGTTCAGGTGCAGCGTGTCCCCACTCTTCACGCCGACCTCATTGGCCGCCTGGCAGTTGGGGCACGCAGGCGTGTCCGGGGGTTCCTCAATGACAGGCAGTGCGGGTTCAGTTTCGGGGTCGGGTTCCGTATCGGACCCGCCTCCACCGGAAGAGACCGTGACCGTGTAGGTCGCGGTGGCTGAGTAGACGTCCGGGCAGTCGACGCTCTCCACCGTGACGGTGATGGTGACGGTGCCTGCCGCGGAGAAGGTCGAGGAGAAGTAGCCGCTCGAAGCGTCGATGCCGCTCGGCGAGGACCGCCAGCGTAGGGGAGTGCCACCCGGGTCATCGTTGGTTTGCACCTGGAAGCCAAACGCTTGCCCGACGATGGCCGTGAAGCCCTGCCCGTCGCGGGGGCTCTCGATGGTCAGCGCCTTCTTGATGGAGCGGATGCCCGTCGTGTGCGTGAGGGTCTTGGGTGGCGTCGAGCTGTCCGTTATGGTGACCACGAAGATCTGGCGGTCCTTGACCTCGCGCGCCTTGCCTCTGACCTTGCCTCCCGGCGCGTTGGTGTTGTCCCCCGTCAGCTCGAGCGTGAGCCCGGCAATAGGGAAGGCGAGGCGCGCCGGGCTCTCGATGAAGTAGGGGGGCTGCCCGCCGATGACGTTCCAACCCGTCTGCTCGGGATAGTCTGTACAGACCACAGCGTCGGGCAAGTCATCAACGACGTTGGCCCAGTTCATGTCTCCCGAGGGATGGATGACGAGTGTGAGAACTTGGGTGTCCGTGCCTGCCACAGAATCTGTCGCCCGTACAGTCAGGGGGAAGGTACCGGGGAGGGTAGGCGTGCCCGTGATGATGCCTCCGGCAGAGAGCGCGAGCCCGGCGGGCAACGCCCCGGCCGTGAGTGCCCAGGTATAGGGCTCGCCCGCGCCTGCCTGTGATCCACCGAGGGCGTGCAACGCAAAGCGGTAAGCACGGCCGACGAGACCGTCGGGCAAGCAGTGCGTTTCGATGTTGAGCGCGACTGAGGGGACGGTTTCCTCGTGAACGAAGAGGTGTCCTTGGCTCTGGAAACTCGCCGCGTACCAGCCGCCATAGGGCATACCGAGCCCCGCAGCCCAGTTGACACCATCCCAGATCCAGGTGTCTGTTTTAGGCTGGCCAGAATCTCCACCGCCGAGCATGACGACCTTTTGGGACGTCGCATCATATGTCATGGCGGCCCCCGCCCGTACACCAGGCACGGTTGCGGGTGACTTCAGCGTCCAGTTGACGCCGTCATACTCCCAGGTATCGCTCTTATAGTCACCGGGGGCACTATCATAGGCGTGCTCGGCGCCGCCGAAGAGCAGCATCTTGGCGCGGGCAGCGTCGTAGACCATCACGGCGCCGCCACGCGCAGAAGGGGCTGCGGCCGTTACAACCTGGACCCAGTTACTGCCGTTCCACTCCCAGGTATCGTTGCGGCACACCGTGTTCGCCGCTGCGGCGCTGGCGGTGCCTCCAAAGAGGACAGTCTTCTGGCGAACCGGATCGTAGGCCATGGCGGCCCACTCTCTTACGGGGGGCACAGTGACGGGGTTCCGCTGTGTCCAGCTCGTGCCGTCGTATTCCCAGGTCTGATTGGGCGCGTCGTCCGCGGTATGTCCGAAGAACACCACGACGTTGCGAACGGAATCGAACGCCATCGAGGTGAAGAAGCTGAAGAAGCCGACCAGTGTTGGGAGGTTCTGGTTTGTAACCGCGGTGCCGTCCCACTTGTAGGTAGCCCCCCGTGCGCAGATCACAAGCTGCTTGCGTGCAGCATCGTACGCCGACTGCGCGAAGTCCCCCGCGGCCCCCGTTATTGCGCGGCTGGTCCAGGTGTTGGCGACGATGTCATATTCCCAGGCCGCCGTCCCGTTGCGCGTCATCAGGATGATGGGCTTGCGTGTACCCCCCGCACCGCCGGCGAGCCACTTCAAAACGAACGACCCGAGCAGCTCCAGGGGTGGGGCGCCGCCGGCTGCCGTGAACTCGAAGGCCTGCGTGCTTTCCGCACCTGCGGTGCCCGTTACCTCACCCGCGATATTGCCATTGGCGGCCGTCACGTCGACCATGCCAGAAGGCAGAGGAGAAGGTAGCCCCCAAGTGATGGGGGTCGTCAGGGAGAGGGGCGGATAGAAGGTCAGCCTGTAGCGCTGTCCGGTGACTACACGAATCTCATCGTCAACCGTGGCACCACAGTAGGGGAAGTCTGACCGCCGCCGGAAGCGCAGGGAGTTGGTGCAGCGCAGCACGCGCCCGTCGTGGTCGGTGACGATGACCTCGAAGACGTACTTCCTGGCATCGGCGACTTGTCCCACAAGGGCGGCCGACAGCCCGTCGGCCGCTACCGTCAACGTCAAGCCCGGGATAGAGGGATCGATCGCCCAGTCGTAGGCAGCGCCGCTTGGATGCGGCGTACCCCCACTGGCGGTTGCGATATCCTCCGGGCCGTAGCGTTCGTTGGTAAACCCATCCGGTAGCGTACCCACACAGAGGATTTCCGGCGGCAAAGTCGAAGAGATCTTCACAGTACCCAGGGGCACCGAGCAGGCGTCAAAGTCGATCGTGACGTTGAACGTGCCCGCCTGCGCCGGCGTACCCGCCAGAGGTGCCCTCCATACATTGGGAGCAATCTCGATCAGGTCCTCCACGCCAACAGTGACGCCGAGGATCTGGGGAACCGCCAGCGTCAGGGGCTTCTTGCCGTAGAGGTAGACGAAGACAGAATAGGCTGTCCCCAGATTGCCCCCGCCGAGCCCCGTGGTGTTCGCCCGATCGACGAACCAGCGGGGCACCCCCGTACGTTCGGTCGGCACCACGTACATGTCCGTGATGTCACTGTCGCGCTCGGATTCAGGCGAGGAGCTGTCCGCCACACCCAGGCCGACGTGGAAGGGCTCCACAACACACGCGATGACCTTGGCGTCGGCATCGGCGACCGTGCCCGTGACGGTTGTTGTGCGCTCGTTGGCACGCTCGGCGAGCACGAGCCCGGCAGGCAAGGCTTCACCACCGGTCCCGGCCCGATCCGCCAGAACGGTCCAGGTCAGGGGCGGCGTGCCTCCCGTGGCCGCCACCTCGAAGCTGTAGGGCGTACCCGCGTGGACGTTCTTGTAGCCGACGAAGGGGGCATTGTCGAACGTCGGGCTGACGATCTGGATGGGTGTACGTGGAAGAATCCGGATGGAGCGCGCCGCCAGGATGAAGTTCGCCGTCGGCGTCACGCTGTCGGAGAGCTTGAGCTTGAAGGGGAAGGTGCCCGCCACGGTCGGCGTGCCCGAGATGATCCACTTGGTGCCGTTGGCGACGCCTGTCTTCTGGGTGAGGGCCAGCCCGCCCGGTAGCGCACCCTCGTTCAGGGCCAGCACGAAGCTTGGATTGGCCCCTGAAGCCGTCAGCTCGAGCTCATAGGCGACCGTGACGCGGCCGTCGGGAAATACAGCAGGCGCCAGCTCCAGGTCCCCCGGTCCCTTCTCCATGTGCATCGTGTAGGTCCGGGAGCACGCCTCGCGTATGGGAACGCCGGCATCTCGAGCTTGAATCGCGCAGGTAAAGTCTCCGCTCTCTTGGGGGGCGCCCGTGATCCTGCCCGTTGTGGTCTCGAGCGTGAGCCCCTTCGGCAGGGCACCGCCCAGTACGACGAACGTGAAGGGCAGCCGCTCGGTGTGGGGCTGGTTGTCCGCGAAGTGGACCTTGATTTGAAGGTTCTTCGGCCCGTAGTCGACCCCGATGCGGCCCGTGGGCAGGGGACTTGGCGTATCAAAGAGGATGCGCGCCCCCTGGGGGCCGATGCAGGCGTCTGGGTCCTGGATGCGGAGGACGAACTGCTTCTTGTCCTTGGCACCCACCGCATCCTGCACCTGAATCTCGAAGGTCTCGTCCTCGGCGCCCGGGTCGACAGACGCCGCGCCCGGCGTCTCGATGCCACAGCCGAGCTGCCCCCGCTCGTCTGTGATTTCTGATAGGCGGCTCGCTGGCAGGGTGCTCTGGTTCTGAAACACGATTCCGTCAGGAAGTTGACCGAGCGGCATCGTCCAGAAGACATAGGGAGGCTTGCCCCCCGCCGCGACGATCTTGACCAGCGGATAGCTGATCCCCCGCGCCCCATCGGGCAGCCCTGTCGTGACGATGCGCAGGGCACTGTCGATCAGCAGCGAAACCTGGCTGGCCGTCAAGGAGCCTGTGGCAGCAATAGGCTGCCCTGTGGCGGAGCGATCGGCGCTGACGGCGTCATTGACCTCGAGCTTGGCATACCAGGTGCCGTCTCTGACGAGTGCCACGATCTGCCCGCCGCGGCGAGAAACGAGCGAGTTCTTGGGCCGCTCAGGTTCGAAATCGGTCTCGGGCGTGTCGGGCTCCCAGGGGATCGGGACGCGCCAGTTGCGCACCAAGGCGCCGTTCTTGTCGACGTTGCCGCCGGTGACGAGAGAATCCAGGGCGAAGGTGTAGCGCTCGCCAACATGGCCGGGAGGCAAGCTGCTGGGGGGCGTGTTGGTCGCGTTGGCCCACTCGAGGGGCGCGTCCACCCCGGTAGCCACGATGGTGAAGTCGAAGGTCGCAGTAGCGCGCTGAGGCGTGCCCGGCGTGAAGTCCTCGACCGCGACAACAGCCTGGAAGGTGGCGCCGGCCGCAACTCCCCCGCCTACCGTACCGAAGAACTCGGCTGCACCCGTAGTATCCCCTGGCAAAGCGCGCAGGATGATGCCCGTCGGAAAGGACCCGCTGACTGGGTCAATGACGCCCGTGCCCGGGTTGGCGTCCGGGAAGCGGTAGTAGGGCGGCTCGATGCGTCGCCCCCCGTGAGGGATGAGGCTGTAGCGGAACTCAACGTCCTTGCGGATCTGGATACTGGCGCCGTCCAGTGTGAGCTTGTCGTCGGCAATGTGAAGTTCGAGCCGGCGCACGGCAGTCTTGTCGCGACTGTCTTTCACCTGAAGCGTGACCACATAGATCCCAGCCGAGCCCTGCGCCGGGGTACCGATGATCCAGGCCAGGCGGCCGGAACTATCGAGCCGCAACCCGGGGGGCAAGAACCCGAGCACGGAGGCGGGCAGGCTCCAGGTAAAGGGGGCCAGGCCACCCTTCACGGCGATGGACCAGCGGTCCTTGGGACCGCCCGGTGGCGGGATACGCTGTCCATAGCCCTCGCCCACGGCTCCAGCAGGCGGCTCACCGTCTACCAGGTCGAACTCCAGGATGTCATCTTTGACCAGGTAGTTGACGGTGGCGGGAGCGGAGAGCACGCCGTCTCCGTCCATCGCCCGGTAAATGGCCTTGAAGAGCCCCGCGGCGGTCGGTGTGCCCACCACGGTCCAGACGTTGCCTCCGCGGCCAGGGTCCTGCAGCTCCAACCCGGGAGGAAGGGCGCCCTCGAGGATGTCGAGCTTGTAGGCGGCCCGGTCCGGCAACGTGAAGGCCGTGCCGCCGTCCACCCGCACGATGCTTGTGCCAGCGATACCCTTGAACCAGGTCTGGTCGGTCTCGGCGCTGATAACGGGGGCCACCGCGAAGTTGAAGACGGAAAGCTGGAACGTCTTGCGGGCTGTATTCGGGCCGGCGGGGTCTGTGTCCCGCGCTTCCACGTCAAAGCGATAGACGCCCAAAGGCGCCAGCTCGGTGAGCTTCGCGTTGTTCGAATTGATCTCGCCGTCGGAGCTCAACTGCAGGCCAGGGGGCAACGTACCGCCCACGAGCCGCCAGGTATAGGGGGCGAGGCCGCCCACCGCCTGTAGGCCCGCTGTGTAGACCTGCTCATGGTACGCGGGGATCAGGGGCGAGCTCGTTACAATCCCCAGCGGATCGATATTGGCGCCGATGACGATGTCATAACCAGCGGGCAGCTTGCTCGGCGGACTGTCCGAATCCTCAAGCAGGATGTTGAAACGTAGAACACGCGTCACCGGGTCCACGCCCGTGCCCGTGGGCACGCCCATCACGAGACCCGTCTCGGAGTGCGACAGCGAGAACGCAATCTCGAGCCCGTGGTCAACGACGTCTGTACGGCCCCACTTGTAGGGAGCCACACCACCGGTGGCGATGATGGTGTCCTTGTAGTCGCGCGTGACCCGTCCGGGAGCCAGGTCCGGCGGGGGCTTCAGGATGCGCAGGGGCTGCAGCTCGACGATACGCAAGGCGAAGGTCTTCTGCGCCCTCTGGGGGCGTGGGTGCGTCCCGAGATCCTCCACGACTGCAACAAGGTTCAGCTCAGCAGTAGCCGTCGCCACCCCCGTGATGTGAACGAAGACGCCTTGCCCGGAAAGTCCAGCCGGCGCCGAGGCACGAGCGACGATACTCCAGACTAGCGCGGTACCCGGGATCGTACCGGGGGGTAGACCGTTCAGGGTCCAGCGGTAGGTTGTGCTTTCTCCTCCGGTGGCTGCGATGTAGGCGTTGTACGCCTTGCCCACCACGGCGCTCGGCAAGACATCCGTGAGGACGACCAGGGGCGGGTCGAGAATCTCATCGATCCGCAACTCGAAGGCCCGGTTGTCACTTGAGTTGGAAGGGGCAGCCGCGGTGGCGCGTACCACGAAGTGGAAGACGCCCTGAGCCGCGGGAGTGCCCGCGAGCATACCCCGCTCGGACAAGGCGAGCCCAGGAGGTAGCGCGCCCCCGATGACCGCCCAGAGGACGGGGGAGCGGCGCACTACATGATCGTTGTAACGGAAGGCGAAGGCGAAGTCGGCGCCAACGGGATGGGTCGTGGCATCGAGATCGGCCTGTGTGGACAGGATGACGACAGGAGGCTCCACCCCGTCATCCACGGTCCAGGTGATATCAGCCGTGGTCGTCGCACCCTTCGCATCGGTGAGCCGCACGCCGAATATGAAGCCGCCGGGTGTCTCGGGTGTACCGCTGACAACGCCGCCCGAGAACAGGGTCGTGCCGCTGGGTAGCCGTGAGGGGCCCAAGGCCGCGGTCGACTGCTCCAGCGCCCAGGTGTAGGGGGGAGCGCCCCCCTGCCCGGCGAGTGCGGCTGTGTAGGGCGTGTCGAAGGCACCATCCGGGAGGGCCGTCGTGAGGATGGAGAGAGGAGTTCGGATCGCACCCAGGATGATGAAGCTTGCGGTACCGGATGCTGTCGCTGCGACGTTGTCCGTCACGGTGATGCCGACCGAGAAGCGCCCCTCCGTCAGGGGTACGCCCGTAAGGGTCCCGTCATCCAGCAGCGCGAGCCCCGGTGGCAATGCGGCGCCGGCAGCGAGCGTCCAGGTATAGGGCAGGGCGCCGCCCGCGGCGTGAAGCATGGCCGGGGGGAAGAGCACGCCCTCGCGCCCCTCGAAGGTCTGGGGCAGAACCGCCAGCGCCACGGGGCTCGTGCCGATGACGATGGAGAGCACCTTCGTCACGACGATGGGCGTGGGCGAGGTCGCGTCCGTGAGTTGAACGGTGAAGGTCGTGCCCGGTGTAGCTGTCGGTGTTCCCGCGATGCGGCCGGCAGTCAGCACGAGCCCGGCGGGTAGCGCCCCGGCAACGATGGCCCAGGTGTAGGGCGCGGTTCCCCGCGCACCTTGCAGGGTGTCCGCGTAGCTCGTCCCCACACGCCCTGCGGCGAGCACCGTCGTGAGGATGATGGGATCGTTGGAGAGCGGAGCGTTGACGATCAGTGCCAGCACCCTCGTGACGATCGTGCCCGCACCGTCCGTGACCCGAAGGGTGAGGTCGACACCGTCCGCGTCTGTCGCAGCGGTGGGCGTACCGTGCAGGATGCCCTCGGAGGAGAGCGCGAGCCCGGCAGGCAAGGCACCGGCAGCGAGGTCCCAGGTGTAGGGCTGGGCACCGCCGCGTGCGTTGAGCGCCGTCGAATAGACCAGGCCCACGGTACCCGCGGACAGGGCAGCCGTGTCGATCGCCAGGGCGATGGCATCGGTACCTATGTGCAGCGTGATGCGGCCAACCACACGGACACTGCGGCTATCCTCGACCTGCACGCGGAAGCTCGCGTCCCCTGCAGCCGTCGGAGTACCGAAGACGGTGCCGTCCATCAGTACCGAGAGACCCTCGGGCAGCGTCCCGTCGAAGAATTGCCACCGGTACCGTTCTACGCCGTCACTGTCGACCCAGGGGAGCCCGCCGGAAGCGACCAGGGCTCCCCGATAGCTCGTATCTTTCCGCGCAGGCGGCAGCGCTGTGGTCTCGATGGCGAGGGGCGGAATAGGCGTGCCAGAACCGACGACCAGGCTGACTGTACCGTTGGCGCTCGTGTTGCCGAAATCCGTGACCGTCACGGCCAACGAGAAGGTGCCCGTGCGCTGAGGCGTGCCCGAGACGCGCCCTGTCGAGTTGTTGAGCGTGAGCCCCGAGGGCAAGCCCGTGGCGGTCCATCGGTAGGGCGGCGCACAACCCCGGGCAATCAGGAAGGCCTCGTAGAACTGCCCCAGTGTGGCGTTGGGCAGCGCCGAGGTATCGACAGCCAGGGGCGTCGAGCAATTCTGGTCGGTGAGGATGGTCAGAGAGAAGTTAGCCTCGGTGAAAGCCGCATCCTGATCCGTCACGCGCACCCGGAAGCTGGCGACGACGGGGGTCAGGGCCGCCCCCGTGAGGTGCCCGTTCGCCCCCAGGGTCAATCCGGTAGGTAGGCTGCCACTCACGATGGACCACACGTAGGGGGCGACGCCGCCCTCGGCCTCGAAGATGGCGCGGGGACCGTTGGCCTGGGCATAGTCCAGCCCGGCCACCCCATTGGGCAGCGCGGCTGTCACGATGCGCAACGCGACGGCACCTTCCTCAATCTCCCAGATGAGCTGCTTGCTCTTGATCTGGGCGGGCAGGTCGGGGTTGCCTTGGTCTCGCACAGCCACGAGCAGCGGGAAGGAACCGGCCTGGGTGGGCGTGCCCGTGAAGGTACCGTCCCAGTGCTCTGCTGGGGGCGTGTTCACCCCCGGGGGCAAGTTGCCGTTGAAGCTCCACTCGTAGGGCGGGATGCCGCCGGAGGCCAGGAGCTGCAGGAAGCCGATGGCGACGCCCTCGGTGGAAGTCAGGGGTGAGCTGGTCAGGATGACGAGGTCCGTGAGCCGCACGACCGGCAGCGTGTAGCTCTTGGACGTGGTACGGGCGGGCGACTGGGAATCCGTCACCGTGAGGAGCAGGCGGCGCGGGGGGTTCCCCGCATCAGGGGGGCCGAGGGGGCGCCCCGTGATCTGGGCCGAAACCCCGCCCGCCATGAAGCTGAGCCCCGCGGGCAGCGCGTCCCCCGTGAGCGCGAACTGGAAAGGCGGCAGGCCCGTACCAGCACGTACGAGAAGGGGCACGGAGTAGGCCCGCCCCACCACGGCGCTGGGCAGCCTGTCAGGCAGGAGAACGGGCGCTCCCCGTTCACTGGGCGCCACGACCTCGAGGATGTGTGTGCGGACGGCACGCTGCGTGGTGGAGGCCGAGAGCGCACCGTCGCGGACCTCGACCTGGAAGGTGTAGATCTTGCGCACGGTCGGGCTCGCGCCGGTCAGGACACCCGAGCTCGACATCGCGAACTCGGAGACGAGGGGGGCTTCCAGTCCGTTAGGCTGGGGGGCTGAGATGCTCCAGACGAGCGTGGCGCCGAGCTGACCCCCCGACGCCGTGAAGGTCTCGGCGTAGGCCGTGCTCGTGCGGGCCAACGTGAGTACCGTCGGGGTCGTGATGCGCAGGGGCGGGGGCAGCCCCACCTCGCGCACCGAGAGCGTGTATTCCCGGCTGGCGAGCTGGGGGTCGATGGAGCTGTCGGCGACGACGACCGTGAACGTGTGGTCACCCGGGACCAGGGGGACGCCGTCTATGATGCCCGTGAAGGGGTTGAGGGCCAACCCTGGGGGAAAGCCGCGGGACGTCACCGAGAAGGTCAGGGGCAACGTGCCGCCCATGGTCTGGATGCTGTCGGCATAGGCGCCCCCGAGCTGCCCGGCCTCCAGCGAGAGCGTCAAAATGACCAGGGGGCTGTCCACGACCAGCGTCAGGTTGGCTTCTGCCACGCTGAGCTCGGTGTCGGTGACAAAGACACGGAAGCCCGTGACGCCCAGTGACATAGGGATGCCGGAGAGCACGCCCGTGCTCGAGAGCGTGATGCCAGGGGGTAGCGGTGTGGCCGGGTCCAGAGACCAGGAGTAGGACGGTGCGCCACCGGTCGCCGAGAGCTGATAGACGTAGCTGAGCCCCAGGCGCGCGTCGGGTAGTGTCTTGGTCGTGATGACCAGGCGCGTGTCCTCCTGGAAGGCCTTCAGGTAGATGGCGTAGTTGAAGAGGCCGAGCAGCTCCTCGATGCGAGATGCGTCGTGTGCCGAGAGGGCCGTGGCGTCCAGCCCCGCTGCATAGCGCGCCAGACCCAGTACACCGCGCCACCACTGGGGGCTATTGACGGCGTCGACGACCCGAACGGCATCCGAGAGGGACTGATACTGCCGCACGCTGATAGGAGCGGTGCCACTGGACACGGCCAGCGTACGCTCGCCAGACCTGCCCGTGGCTAGCACCGGGCGGAAGGGCGCTGGAATCTCGACCGTGTGGACGGTGCCCGCGGCGTCCACGACCTCCACGAAGGTGTTGGTGGTCGGGTAGGGCTGACCCGCGACGAGGTCCTTTCGGGTGCCGTTGACGATTTCGTAGGCCCCCCGCACAACGCCCGCAACAGGCGCCGTGGGGTAGCCGAAGAGGATAGCCAGGCCGTCCCTCAGGTTCTCCGGCGTCGGGCCGTTCCAGTGGACATACCAGAGCCCCTTGATGATGCGGGTGTAGGTCGTCAGGTCCTGGATGCTCAAGTCCTTCGGCAGACCCGCCAGGTGACCGAAGTTGCGGAACACCAGGTCTTCATCGAGGAAGACTGTCGGGGCCCAGAGACAGGCGCTATCGAGCGTGCCGTCGGCTTCAGGCAAGCCCGCAAAGCGATCCTGCGCCCGCTTGGAGTAGAGCCGGAGACCGTGGGCTTCCTGCACGTAGTCCGCGCCCTTGATCAGATCATCCAGGTGCGTGGGGGATGGCGGGGCAGTGGAGGCATAGGCCACCGAGGTCGGCTTGGTGTAGACATCAGCCAGGGGCAGGAGCTTTGAAGCTGCCAGGCGTCCCTTGGCGCTCGTGAACGTGATGAAGGAGCCGTCGAGTAGCAAATCCGCAGGCAAGCGCACGTTGAAGCGCGCTTTGGCGACGGCCCCTGCAATACTGAGCACGCGGAAGGAGCGCGCATCAAAGATGACCGTCTCTCCCGTGGCACAGAGGGCAATGGCGGTAGGCAGCACCCGGAAGGCGACGGCGCTGGTGCCCTCGAGGAACTCCGGCGGCGGGGGCGCTTCCGTGCCGGTCACCACGAAGCCCGCGATGGGAGTGCCGACCCCCGGAGCGTCCGGACGTACACCTTCACCCAGCTTCGCGAGGGGGATGCGCCAGGCCCGGCCGTAGTCCGGCCAGACCCCCGTGGTCACGTAGAGCTCCGTCTCGGTCAGTTCGAAGTCGAAGAGCTCCTCGCCGATGGGGGGCAGGAGCTTGGTCGCCAGTGTCGGCGGGTTGGGCTCGATACGGTAGAGCTGCGCGTGGCCGAAGTGAGAAGCCGTATCTCCCGCGGCGGCCCAGACCCCGCCCGTCTGGTCAACGGAGAGGATGGGCAGAGAGGCGCCCGAGGCCAGCGCGAGCACGAGGGCGGGGGCAGGACGCTGGGTATAGAGCTCCCCCAACGTGGTCTGGTAGACGCCGTCGACGGTGGCGAAGAAGACACGATCGAACGCGTCGATGGCGAGGGCCCGGGGCATGAAAGTCTCGTAGCCCGGCAGCGTCTTGAAACTGAACACGACAGTCTGCGTGCCGTCGGGCTCCCGGCGATAGACCTGCTGACCCCCGATAGCCCAGAGTCGCCCGGCACGATCGAAAGCGCTGTCGGTGATGGCAAAGAAGGTCGGGTCAACTCGCTCTCCTGCCACAGCCGAGGCCGAGGTCCAGCGCTCGCCATCCCACTCCCACACCCGCTCGATGCCATCAGGAGAGGCTCCGATGAGCACCATGCGGTTGCGCTCTTCATCCCAGGCCATCCTGGGTTCACTCAGGGCGGGAGGCTGCACCCCATTGACGACGAGCCGGGTCCACGTCGAGGTTGCGCCGTTCCAGGACCAGAAGTCGCTCCCGTCCTCGAAGGTGTTGGAAGCCACGTCACCGATCCGGCCGCCGAAGAGCAACACACGCTGACGCAGAGGGTCATAGGCCAGGGCCGCGCCATACCGGGGCAGAAGCTCTGCCGGCGGGTTCGTGGATGCCCAGACTGTGCCGTTCCATGCCCAGGTCTTGCAGGTGAGATAGTCTGAGGTCTCCGCCCCGACGCCGCCCACCAGCACGACCTTGTTCTGGGCCGCGTCGTAGGCCATGGAAGCCCTGTACCGTTTCTCGGGGTGCGCTCCTGCGCCCTGGTCCAGCAGGGTCCAGGCGGCGCCGTCCCACTTCCAGAGCCCGCCTGGCTGTGTGCCCGAAAGCACCAGGCCATCGAGCACGAGCATATGTCCGGTGTCGGCTCGATCCACGTAGACGGCGGTCGAGCCCATGGTTGAGGGGGGATGCGCGACCCCCGAGCCCGCAAGCACGCTCCAGCCCGCAGCCGAGTAGCCATAGGTCACGCCCGGATCGCCTATGCCGGTGAGCCCCCCGAATACCACGAGCTGTGCCCGGATACGGTCATAGACGGCAGCAGGATCGATACGCTGAACGGGGGCGCCCGTGGCCGTCAAGGGCAGCCAGAGTGTCCCGGACCACTCATGCAGGGACACGGTGGCGCCGACCTGGGCACGCAGCATGACCACACGGCGGCGCGCAGCGTCATAGGCAAGGGGATGTGCCCCCGTCGAAGAGAAGTCGAGCACCGCGCGGGTAGATACTTCGGAGGGGAGAGGCTGGGTCGTGTTGGGGTCGAAGAGCGCCTCGATGTCGTGGGCGACGGGGTCGAGCCGGTAGAGCCCCGGCAGGTCCCCCGTCTTGCCCGCCACGAAGTAGATGCGACCGTCGGGGCCCGTGCGTGCCCGCATGCGCCCCAGGGACGCCACGGTGCCTATGGGGCGCTCGAGTGAGGGCCCTGTCGAAACGGGGGCCTCCTGCCCTGTACCCGCCAGCGCCCGGGCCGTGAAATCCCCCACGGGCAAGCTCGCGATATCCTCGGATACGGGCAGCCCGTTCAAGAAGAGCCGGGCGTGGGTAGGGCGCGTGGGAGTGGGCGCGGGCAGCGTCACCTCAACGACAGGCACAACCCCGGGGGAGAGGACACCCGGATGCCAGAAGAGGGCCTCTTCATGGCGCGTGAGGTTCAGGTCCACACCGCCGATCTTCGTGAAGCCAACGGTGGCCGCCATGAGCGCCTTGTACTCGGGGTTCCAGGTACTGGCGGCGCCCGGCAGACCTATAAGGCCAGTGTGATCCGTGGCCACGAGCTCGAGCAAGTGGGCGTTCAGGATGAAGTCGACGCCGGGGGAGAGCTGCACCATCTCCTCGGGGGCCCGGGTAATGCCGTCCTGCAGGAGGGGGATGCGATCGACTTCACGCTCGATGCGGTACTGGGAAGCCGAAGAGGGGGCAGCCTGTGCCCGGGAGAGGTCCAGCTTGTACCACCCCCGCGCCACCGAGGGAGCAATCTCGGCGACAGACTTGGCCGCATCGATCTGGGCGAGCCGCCCGAAGAGGTCGTCTGCTGAGCGTGAGTAGGCCTCCCACAGGTCCTTGAGGAACGCGCGGTCTTCAGAGGAGAGCCGGCCGTAGAAGCTGCCGAGGCTCTCGAAGAGCTTGTCGAAGTAAGTGGACACAGAGATTCCGAAATGCGATTTCGCTCAGACGCGTGTTACCGAAAGCGCCCCCGCGACCACGTAGCCGGTTCGGGGCAGCGGGATGCGCTCTGTCGAGGTCTCGATGTCGACAGCGCCGGCTTCAGTGTCGATCCGCGCAGTCATCAACAGATCGTAGACCCCCGAAGCTCCCGCGTCTACCAGAACGTCAATGAGCCGGGCAGATTCAAGGGCGGCCTCCTTGAGCCCGGCGAGGTAGCTCGACAGTGCCACCTTTGCGGCCGCGGCCGTGAGCGTGCCCGAACGGAAGCGGCAGGTGATGTCGATCACGACGGGGAAGCGATGCCGCACGAGCAGGTCAGATATCACGGGCCGATCGCTGTCCCCCGAGACGTAGCTCTGGGCGTCCAGCACCGCCGGCGCCCAGACGAGCTCAGTCTCGATGCCGTCGGTGGCGGGTTGCTCGACGATGAGGTTGACCTCCTCACGGGCACTGAAGCGCTCCTCGGGCACAAGCACCTCGAGGTGGTACTCCTGGGGAGCGACCTTCGTGTAGAACGTGCGCCCCTTCCCCTTCTGTTCGTCGGTGAAGACGAGGTGCAGGTTGTCCAGGGCGTCACGGGTGAGTGCAGGTGAGTTGGAGAAGTAGGCGCTGCGATCGATGTTGTGGGGCCCGCCTACCAGCTTGCCCGTGTCGTCGAGCTTGGCCAGGAAGATGTCGGTGAAGTCGCCAACGGGCTCGCTCCAGGCCAGATAGACATACCCGAACCGGTCAGCGACGCCGGTCAGCCCATCCATGGCCGCAAGCCGGCTGAGGGCGGGGCGGGGCGGGATGAGCGTGGCCGTGGTGTTCGTGTAGCGCGCGGTGCGCACGGAGCTTGTCCCCTCCACGAAGTAGAGGTGAAAGTCGCCTGTGGGGTCGGCCCGTAGCACGGGGGTGCGGTTGACCTTGCCATTGGAGACCAGCAGCTTGGGAGCCGTCCCCGAGAGACGCGCCCCTGATGCGCTCGAAAGCACGGCCTTGATGTCGCCCGCGCCAGCCAGATACGCCACGAGCAGCCGACGCGCCCCGCCGGCGCCAGAGAGCCCGACCGAGGGCGAGCGCGCTGAATCGCCCGTAGCTGAGATACCCAGGGGAGGCGCCAGCAGGCGTCCCGTCATGTCCAGATGATAGAGCGACACGGCCCCCGAGATGGCTGCTGCGAGCCAGACTGTGCCGTCCGGGTCGAGTGCGTAGTCGAGGGAAGCCTCCCCGGAGAGGGGGGCAGCAGTCAGCGTCTGAATCTCGCCCGCGGTCAAGGTGGAGCCTGTGGTGGCCTCGGCGTAGGTGAGGGCGCGGTACTTCACTGCCGTCGCCTCGCCCCACACGATCAGAAGCTTCTTGGCGGCGAAGACGGTCAAGGTCGCAGCAGCCGCGGTACTGGCGACAGCGAAGCGATCCACCCGGGCGGCACCGAAGAAGAGATCGAAGATGCTGGTCTCGATCTGCCCGGCCCGGACGCCCGTGATGGCGAGCAAGGCGCCGTTGGCTTCCGCCGCGGTGGAGGGAGAAGTGACGCGATCGGTGAGGGTCGGATGGACCGAGCGCACGGTGACCCGCGTCTCCGGTGTTCGCCGTAGACCGGGGCCGGACGCGATGGACGCGCCGACCTTCTTGCGCACACTGGTGACCTGAACCACAGGCAGAGGTGAGGCGCTTGAACCGCGGGGCAACGCAAAGCTGTGCCCATCGGCCGCGGAGAGCCCGAAGCCCTGCGACAGCCTGTCCGCGGCCAGCACGAAGATGTCGCCCCTACCCCCGGTATGCACGCAGTTGATGATGTCCCGCTGCATCTCCGGGTCGAGGTAACCGATGACGCCCACATCAGAGAGCGTCGGGAAGCCCTCAGTCACGAGCGTGCGGATGGAACGTCCCGAACCCAAGACACGCGTCGTGACAGCATCTGCCGCCCGCGCGACGAGCTCGGCGTTGGTTTCGCGATCGGCGCCCTTGGAGAAGGGGTAGGGATTGTCGATCTTGACCGGGGTCATGGGACCGTCGAAGCTCGAGAGCTGATGTGCCAGGATGGCGTGAGACACCCCCTCGATCGTGGCTATGACCGCCAGGTCCACGAAGAAGAGGCTGCCATCGGGGTTCAGCCGCACCATGGCCTCGGTGAACGTGGTATCGCGTGCCGGGCTGAAGATGAGCCCGTTCTGGGCAACAAAGCGATCCGTTACCGTGAAACGCAGGGTCGCCGGGGTCGAGACGTAGACACGCGCGGTGCCCGCGGCCTTGGACCCCGTGCGGCGCGTGATGAAGAGGTTGGCCACGATGCGGTCGAGTTCAGCCTCGGCCATCGTCTCGGCGCCCAGCACGCTCTGCAGTCCTCTGACCGTGTCGATGTCGCCGGCCAGAGGCGAGAGAAGCGACTGGTGGGGCCGCACGAAGAGATCGAAGAACGGCTGGATCTCTCTGAGGTCGAGGTCGGGCCTCTTCTCGGTGAGGATCTGTTTGATGGTGGCGAGATAGTCGATGGGCATCGGGGGCTCCTAAAGGGGGCGAGGCGTTCCTATCGCATGCACGGAAACAGGATAACCCTTCCAGACGCTCGGTACTGCGCGCATGAGCAGCTTCGCCCTCTTCTTCGCGTAGACGATGAGCACGACTGCTCCGGCCTTGGTGCCCACCCCGATCGTGATGTACTCGGGATAGGGTCGCAGCTCCGCGTCCAGGAGCCCGGCAGCCTCGGTGGCAGGATCGATGCTCATGGCAAGAGCAGGCGCCGCACGTTGCCATCGGCCATGGTCAAGAGCAGGGCGAGCGCGAAGCTCTCGGTGTCCTCGTCGTACACGAGGGATTCGGTGTCGATGCGGGTGAGCTGCTCGGAGGGGGGCAACTTCAGGCCAAGCTGAGAGAGGCGCACCTCCTCTTCCGTGCGCAGCAGTGCATGCGTAATCTGTGTCCGCACGCGTTCGGCGCCCTGCGTGTCGAGGGGCGCACCCAGCACCGTATCCAGCCCGCCCCCGTGCTTCTGCAACCAGGCATGTGTGCCCGGGTTGGTCAGAAGCACCTTGGCCACGAGTTGTTCAACCGCGGGATTACCACTGACGTGTCGGGAAATGCCGCTGGGAGAGAAGAGCCGGTACTCGAGTTTGCCGCCAGTGCCGGCGTGGGCGAGCTGAAAGCCGATCATGTCCCCTCCGCTTCTTTGAGTGTGGCTTCGAGCTCATCGAGCCGAGCCAGCTCCGTGTCAATGTCGGTGATTGCGCTGGCGCGGCTCTGGTCCGTGGACAGGGAGGCCGCCAGGTCGGACCGCTCTACGTCCAGCACCCGACCGAAGGCCGTCGAAAGCCTCTGGGGTAGGTTGGAGTTCTGCCCGATCAGGCTCTCCACGAAGCTGCGCAGTTCGGGGGCCACGCGTGCGACAGAACTTGCACCCTCTGTCGAGAGGGTAAAGAGCCGCTGGACATCTCCCGTCCGAAGGGCCTCCATCGCCTCGCTGATGCGCCCGGCGGCCAGGATAGAGAGAAGCTGGTCGATGACGCCGGCTGCCGGCACCTCCGCCACCGTCACGCCAGCGGCCAGGGTGTCCAGGGTCTGCAGCAGAACAGCCAGCGCCCCGCGGAGAGGGTCGGGGTCCGCGGTGGGCGGTGGGGTCGGGTCCCGATAGAGCCCCCGCAGGGCGTCCGCTTCCTCTTGCACCCGGGTCATCAGGAAGGAGAGCGCCAGGGTGGAATCGAATACCCGCAAGACGGTGTCGTAGCTGGCAGCCGCAGCCGGATCAGCGAAAGCCGAGACGGCGATACCGTCGGGGGAGAGAAGAGCAGCAATACCCACAAGCTCGGCCAGGCGCCGCTGCCAGGAGACGCGCAACCGCTCGAGATCAGCACCTGCCAGCTCGGCCATCTCGCCCGTGATCTCGGTCAGCCCCGTGTTGAGGGCAGAGATGGTGGCCTGGTCCGCGGAGGAGAGCCCGCCCCGGGTCTCCAGGGTCACTTTGAAGGCGCGCACGGCCGCCTGCTGCGCGATCACTGCGGCGACGGCGTCCGAGAGCACCTTGACCGCCCTCTCCAGGGTATCTAGCCGGGCGAGCTTGGTAGCTTGGTCTGTCGAGCCCCGGGCCAGATCCCGGATGGCGAGGGACATAGACGAGGTGAGAAAGCCCAGCTCAGCCGCCAGGCCTCCGGGATCGAGCGCACCTGCGGGCAACCGCTGGGCGGCCCCCTGAGCCTCTTCGAGCTGCTGACGCACCCCGGTAACTGTTTCAGCGGACAGCAGGCTCTGCGCGGCCAGGGGGAGGACGAGCAGGGCATCTGCGGCATCCCGCGCTGCCCCTGTGGCCGCCCGAGCATCGTCAATGCGGGTGAGCAGGCTCTCAAGCGCCTGGAAGAGTAGCGTGCGGCCGACGCTAGCGGTGGCTTTGAGTGCCAGGCCCAGGAGCACGATGGTGCTGGAAAGCTGTGACCGCAGCTCATCGGGTAACACGCCGGGATCGGCCAACCCGGCAGAGAAGGCTGCCGTGAGCCTGGCAGTGATGCCATCAGCCAGGGCCTGTCGAATCCCGACGACATCATCCAACCCCGCCAGCGCCCCTGCGGCGGCGGATGTCGCGGTGGCCACCGTGGCGTCGAGTAACTGCGTGCGCAGGGGCGCCAGGTCGTCTAGCACGTCACGCTCGTCGGTCAGCTCTTGACGTCGGCGTGCAATCCAGGCGCGTGTCTCGGTGAAGCTCATCGGCGAAGTATGTAGGGCAAAGAGAGCAGCACGCCAACCAGCAGCATGGCGCTACCAAAGAAGATCCATGTGAGGACGACGGTGGCCTTCCGATCTCTTTCGGTGCAGGGGATACAGAGCCCCGTTGTCACGAGGCGGGCGATGGCTCTCTTACAGCGGGGGCAGGGCGTGTAGTCTCTCATGCGCGGTGTCCGTAGAAGCGCTCAACGACTTCGGCAATGTGATGCTTCATCTTGCTGACGTGAGCGACGGGCAAGCTCATCACTTGCGCGATACGTGCCGTGTTCATCTTCTGACGTCCGTTGAGCCCGAAGGTGTACTCGAAGACCTGCTGCTCCTGCGTCGTCAGCTCGTAGATGATGTGCTCGAGGATCTCGTGCTCGCGGTCGGCCTCCGACTGTCCTGTCTCCCGGTGCATACCCTCGACCAGCGTCAGGTCCCGACGGATGCCCCGGTCCAGCCGCATGACCTCGCCCACGCTGATCTTGAGCGTGTCGGCCATCTCGCCGAAGGTGGGCGCGTGACCCAGGTCCGCCTCGAGGTTCGCCTTGAGCGTCTGGAAGGCGGGCACCTTGATGGTGGTAGCCTCGGGCAGCCGCGCCGCGTTCTGATACCGGTAGACCTCGCGCAGCACCTTCCGGCAGTAGTTGGTGATGTGGGTGGAGAGCTTGACGTTGAAGGCGAGGTTGAACGTGTCGAGCGCAGCGATAGTCTGCTTCTTCACCTCCGCTTCCACGAAAGCCTGCGGCAGGTTGCCGGTAAACTCGAGTGTGATGCCCTGGATGAGGGGACGCAACGAGACCAGGAGCTCGCCCAGGGCCGTGGGGTCGCCGGCCTTATAGCGCTGCCAGAGGGTCAGCTCGCGTGTCTGCCGCTCGACACGCGCGCCGCAGATGTCAGGTTGCCGCAGACTTCCGGCCCGGATATTCGGGGACGGCCCGAAAGTCGCGGCTGTCTTACGGACGAGCGGCAGGCCGAAATGCCATTTCGCAATCATGTCGCCGTCCCTTCTCTCGTGGAACCTCACGAGCCTCAGGGTACCCCGAGCAAGGCAGTTGGCGCAATCCGGGTAGAAGGGAAGCGAGGCATCTCGTTTCGATGTCTCGAAGGGAGGAGATGTGCCCCGCTTCTTGGTTCACGAAGATGAGAGAGGCCAGCATTGCCTCTTGCGTTGCGGTTGCACGGACTGCGTGTTTCGTCGAGAACGTCGCGCTTCCGGGCAATGCTGGATGTGTCGCAAGGGTAGCCGGCTCATAGCCGTACAGCGACACTTGAACCGGAACAGGGAGACCGCGAACTTCAACGCGCTGCCTCGGCGCCCCCTCGGGCGGGGCCCCACGCGCTTCCCGCCCGTGCCGACGCTGGGCTTTCGCTGCCCGCGCTGCAAGGGTGAGGTCAGGCGCGGCCCGCTGGCGGGGCACTATGAGCATGCCTATTGCTGCTCAACGTGCTTCGTGGCCTATCAGCCTCACGAGCTCGAGAGCGGGATACCGATTGGAAGTGAGTGATGCGCGTGATCTTCTGGCACTATGCACAGGTGCAGGGCGCCCTCCACTGTCGGCTGCGCTGCGGCTGTAAGTATCACCGCGCCGCGCGGGATGCCGGGAACACGAGGTGCATAGGCTGCGAGAACGGGGTCTCGCTTGCGCTGGACCGCAACGCGCAGATGGCACGTCGTCCCCGGGGTCACGGTCCAACCCGGGGACGCTGGAGGTGTCGCTTCTGCCGCGGCTTCCTACGCAACGTCGACCAGCTCATGCCGCCCTACTGCATCTGCACGCGATGCAAGCGTTACCAGAACCTGAAGGAGGCGTGATGTCCTACCACGTAGACGTCGCGCCCTTCCCCGCGAACCGCACGCTGGGCGACGCGGTGTACCCGCATAGAGCTGAGGCTTGCCCCTGGTGCGAGGAGGGCCTTCCCTTTCTGAGCCGAGATACGCCACACGGCCGAGGCCCCACCCTCCTGCCGCCACAGCGCTTGCCCTGGCCGGAGTGCGGCAATCCCGGGTGCGCCAACAGGGAGCTCGACTTCATCAAGTGCGACGATCTGGGAGAGCCCAACCTCTGGGTCTGCGCACGCTGCAATAACTACTGGAGCGAAGAAGAACTCCCAGGAGCATGCAATGGCTAATAGACCCAAGGGACGCGGGCCCGTCGTCCTGCCGCCCCTCCAGGAGGTAGGCATGAAAGCGACGCAACCCGAGATTCTCCAGATCGTCACGAAGAAGCTCTGGAGCCCCGGCAGCAATACGTCCGACCAGACCTTCGACGAGGCCCACACCAACCAGAAGGCTCGAGGCGATGACATCTGGACCAGCATCTTGGCCGACCTCTGCGATGAGGCTGAGCTAGATGCGGCAGGTAACGTCACGAACATGACCGATGCCATCCAGTCGATGCGCTGGGGTGCCGCGACACTCGAACGCGTCGCAGACGCCCTCGAAGCGTTCCAAGAACAGAAAGAGAAGGAGGCCCAAGAACATGCTCGCTGATCCTGTGTTCCCCCCGTTCGGAGCGCACACGCCGCGCAACCTGCTCGCGCCCCCGTGCCCCAACTGCACGTCCACCAACTACACCGTGACGGTACGGGTGGACCTCTCGAAGATGCTCTTCGACCTGCCGTTCATGCAGGGCCCGATACGCGACGGGCTGCTGGGGCAGGACGGCTCCCGTCCCCACGCGGCAGTGCGCACCGCCGCCGACCCCAAGAAGAAGGACATCTTCAAGGCCATCCGCGCCTGCATCGAGCGCCCGAGCAATCCCGTGCGACACGTCGTCTGCGCAGACTGCGGGTGGGAGCGTTACCCCGACGACACGGCAGCCAAGCTCGCGGGGCAGGCCAAGGGGCGCATGAAGGCCAAACACCTGGAGGCGGCCGCGGCTCGGCCGTCCGAACCCCGCGTTACCGAAGTACCCATCAAGACCAAGGAGAAGAAACGAACATGACGACGAGATCCATACCAGGCGCACTGACCCTGCGCGCCCTGAGCGACTTCATCATAGAACGTGTGCAGAACAGCGCCCCAAAGCGCGCCCGCCACTTCCAGATGATCTACCTGTCCGCCGGCGAAATCGACTTCGCGACGCAGGAGGGCGGGCCCCTCGGCAGCTTCCAGGAAGATGGCGAGGGGCTGCTCTTCATCGGCGCACTGCTGACGGCGCCCGCTTTGCGGATCGAGACATCGACGTCGAGGCCGAGGACGCGACCCGGGCTATCGAGCTGGCTTGCACGCGTGCCTTGGACGTTGATTTCGAAGCCGGCCTTGCCGGCGACAACTCCGAGTACAACGTCATCGGGCTCAAGTACACAGGAGATGCGGCATGAACAAGTGCCCCCGCTGCGGCCGCGAGTTCGGCACCCTGGCCCAGATTCTCGGGGCGAGCGTCGACGAGGTCGCGCACGTTCACCGGCAGGCCCACAAGCAGGACGACCTGGCCACCTTTTTCGAGGCGGCCAGGGCGCTGCGCGAGAGCAGCTCAAAAGTGGCGAAGATCGCTGACGATGCCACCGGCTTTATCTTGAGCGCGCACCTGCTCCTACCATCCGACCCCGTGCAGGTCGCTACAGACGCTGCACTGCTGGAGGCAGCTCAGGTGCGGAGCTGCTACGACCAGGCCCTCGACCGCCTGCTCGGCATCGAGAACCTCCAGCAGCCCAACGACATCAAGCCCCCGGAGGTGCCCTGATGCGTACACCCAACGACAGGTCTTGTCACTACCCCTGTCCCCGGCCGGGCTGTGGCGTGATCTTCGGCTCTAACCAGCCCCGAGACATCCACTACAATTCCGGCTGCGAAGCGCTCCCGGGGCACTGGTGGTGGCCGCAGCCCGACGGCTCCTTTACGTGCTCCCGGGCCAAATACTGCACGATCCACCGCTCTCCACCGCCCCTGGAGCTCCCGCCGGGTCTGGGTACGCTGGCTGGGGTCGTCGAACAAGACCTGATTCGCGCCTACAGTCTCGGAGACGTCGATCGAGCCCTCGACCTTTCCGAGCTCGCCGCCAACATCCAGCGCGTGCTGGCGCTGAAGCGGAGGGCGCCTTGACGTGCTGGTGGTGCGGGATTTACTACGACCCGACGTGGCCGTTCCCGCACGGTCAGCGGTGCAAGCGCCCGAAGAAGGAACCGACGAAATGAAGGGGCTCAGCAAGGCGACCCTCGCCACGCAGCCCTACGCGCGCGCTCAGCGTGCCATCGACCGCAATGAACAGATCATCTACGACGTCGCCGGTGAGCACTGCCAACACGTCGACAACGTCAAGCACATGACCTGGTTCCTGCAGAAGGTCGCTGAGGAGTTCGAGGAGGCAGCTAGATGCCGCGGAAGACACAGGGTTGGGAAGCGTTACCGCTGCGAGACGGGGTCGTAGAAGAAAACTGGCTCGCCCTGCGGTGTCCCTACACGGACTGCAACATGGCAGAAGACCAGCGTGTGTTGTATTCCCGGCCCCTCGGGAAGTACCGCGCCGGTGCGACGTGGAACCAAGGCGGTATGGGCATCGCCATCGTCTGCTCCTACTGTGACCGCGTGTGGGAGATCGCTCTGGGCGAACACAAAGGGATGTTCTTTCTTACCTCCCGGCGTCTCACCCACATGCTACGGTCCACCGTGTCGGGTAAGGGCGTGCGAGATCGTTGGGAGGAAGAGCACGAAGACGATTCAGGCGGATACTAAGAGTGGCGGCAGGAGGCCGCTTCTCTTTGCCCCTAGAACGCCCGCATGCCCCGCTTGCCGCCGATCTCCTGGATGTAGTCGCGGATGGGCTTGCGCTGCTTCTCCCGGAAGGGGGGCCCGTCGCGCACGTCAGCGTTCTCTTCTCCATCACACCCGAGGGCCTTCCAGTACGCGGCCTCCGTCAGCTTCTTGCGCTTGGTGATGTGGAAGGCAAAGGCTGTTGCTGCCTCTGCATCGCGCGCCCGAGCGTATTCGGCTGCCATCTCCTCGGCCGCGGTGAAGGCCGCCATACCCGGCCCGCCGAACGCCGCTACACCCAGCAGCTCCTCGTAGATACTGCCATCGGCGTAAACCTTGTTGAGCCAGGAGGGCGCCTCGGGGGCGGCGCCGGGATCGTCCTTGTACCGGGCGTAGCCGATGTCGAAGGAGCTCGAGCCCTGCCGCGGCGAGAACGAGTGAACGATGCTGTCCAGCATCCCCACGATGGGGGAGCCATAACTGTCGATGACGGCTATGGGCAGCCCGGGTACGGGCTCGGGGAACCAGCCGCCCGATACTTGCACTCGGCGCCGCGCGTAGCGCTGGGAGAAGAACTTGAAACCCACCAACTGCTTGAGGTACTCATCGGGCTTCTGGTCCGGCGCGCGCAGGGCATATTCCGTTTGCGTCATGTCCGCCCTGACGTGTATCACGCCGCGGTCACGCTCCTCGGCGGTCAGGTATGCGTGATACTCCTTGATGATGCGCTCGACGGTGGCGGCATCGGACGTGTTGATCTTCTTGGGGTCCGCGAAGGCGCTGTCAAACGCCTGCTGCACGTCCTCCGGCGCCCAGTAGGTCTTAGCTGTCGTCGAGCCTGCGCCCGGCGTCATGCTCAGGTTGAGCTGCGCGGACACGCGGGTGGGCTCTTCGGAGAAGTCGACGTCTTCCGAGAGGTTGTTGTAGATGGACGGGAAGAGGAAGTTGCAGGCGGGGATGGCGGCATTGTAAAGGCGCGGCTTGTACACAATCTGATGTTCCAGGTCGATGGGCAGCGGTATCTCGAGCCACTCGTAGTAAATGAAGTCCGCAATGAAGTCGAGAAAAGACTGGATAGACGCGTTGTCCGAGATGGTCGTGCCCGCATGAGCGTCGAAACGCTTCTCGAAGAAGTCCCGTAGTGCGACCAGCCGCTTGAGATTTGTGTCGGGCGCGGCGAAGATGCGCGTCTGGAACTGAAGTCTGCGCTCCGCGTCCTCGTAGAACGGGTTGATGCCCTGAATCTTGGCCAGGATGCTACGGAAGCTGCCCTCGATATCGCCATCCAGCAGCTTCGACTTGCGGTCGACGAGCTGTGCCAGGGGGAAGATGTTTTTGGCATCCAGATCGCCTACGGCACCGAACACCTGCACCTGTGAAACCCGCACAGGGGGCATGTTGAGTGCCATGTAGACCAATACCGAGCGCCAGTAGTTGGTGACGCCGGTGGTCCTGATCTGGAAGCCGTACCCGTGCGGCGTCTTCTGCCGGCCACGACCGCGGGCCTCACCATCGTAGAGCAAGTACCACTGCTGATCCACCTCGTCATACCAGAAGACTGCGACGTGCGTGCGGTCCTGCAGGCCAAGGATGGGTGTAGCCATCGGGACCTGGATGGAGCCCGAGGGAGGCGCATTGCGCGCGAAGCCAACCGAGCCCCGGCTGAAGGGCACCCGGATGCCTTCCAGGTAGACCTTGAAACGAAGCAGTTTGCCTGTGTTGCCTGGCATCAGCCCCCCACACGCCGCACGGAGCCAAAGCCCGTGTTCTTGAAGCGTACGTCCGTCACGAAGACGTCGAAGCTGACCGAGGGGGCGCGTTCCTGCGCGTTCTGCGTGACGGGGGCGCCCATCATGTACCCCACGATGACCATGTCGTCCAGGTCGATGACGAGCCGTTCCTTGTTCTCGACACACTTGGTGCCGCGGAGCCGGGTCTCATAGGCGACCAGGAAGGCGTCCCGCCAGTTGAGCTTGCCGCCGTCCGGGGGGCTATCTACCTGCTCGTTGATCAGGTTCCCCGTGAAGCGGTAGATCTCGGGGGCCTTGTCCGAGAAGTAGATGATGGAGTTCTCGAAGGTCTCATCGATCTGAGCGCGCTCCTGGGGCGTGAGCGTGATGCCCGTGATGAGAATCGCGGTGTAATTGTAGGTGGCCTCACCACTGTCCTCTCCCACGGTCGAGATGATCGCGTAGAGCTCGGTCTTCTGCTCCATTGAGAGCACGCGCTCGAAGCTGCTCTGCCGGTTGAAACCGGGGCCGCTGGTCAGGTCCGCGCCCTTGGGCACGGAAGCGGCCGCGGCTCCTGCGGTCAGGGGTAGTGAAGCACGATCAGTCGAGGCACTCACAGGCCTGTCCTCCTCTTGATGGCCAGCCTCATCTTGAGCTTCTGCGTGCGGGCCCAGCCCGCGCAAGACTGGTCTCGTGCGATCATACGGTCGAAGGCGGCGTGAGCACTGCGGAGCTGGCCTTCGAGGGCCTTGTGCGTGCTGAAGGCGGCGGCGATCCCCTTCCAGACCTTGGTGGCCGGGTTGGCGGGCGGGGTCCTGGGCGCGCGTGTGTCTGTGCGCTCGGCCCGGGCTTCATCGGCGTAGGTCTTGGGCATAGCGTCAGGAGAGATACTTCTCAAGGACGGAGGAGAGCTTGCTGAAGCCCTGCCCGATCTGCGTTATAGCGTCCGGTAACTTCTGAAGGGCGGTCTGAACGTCAGCCTCGCTGGGAACGCTGGAGGACGTGCCGAGCGTTTGCTTTGTCATCACGTCCATGATGGCCTCTTGAGATACAGTGCCTTTCGTCTTGGCGACTTCAAGGATGCTGTCGATGTGCTTCTCTCGCGAGGCTTCATCGCCCCAGTGGGCGTCCTCAAGTTTCTTCATCAGAGCCTTCTTGTCCGCACCGGCGGCGACTGGGCCCAGAGCGTGGGCCGCACGCACAGCGGTCGTGAAGTCGCCGCCAAGGGCACCGAATACCTTTTCCTTCTGAGCGGATACCTTCTCGGCATCCGGGATGTGCAGGGCCTTGAGCTTTTCAGTGCGCTTACCCTCGTCCTCCTCGTCGAGTGCCCCCAGGAGCTGCATGGCCGCCAGGGGGTCGGCTGTATGGGAGAGGCGCTTCTGCAGCTCGGTGAAGGTCTCCTGGGTATCCGCCGTGCTCACGGCCTGGAACTCGTTCATGAGCTGTTTGCGGCCCTCAAGTGTCCCCCCTATCCTGCGCGCCTCGACCGCCTTCGCCAGCGATGTACGCTTGGCGTCGATACCGGCCGCGCCGCCATACCCTTCGGGGAGAATACGCCAAGGCTCGGTTGTGTAATGGCTCTGCAGCGCACCGCCTACCCGTTCCAGGGTAGCCAGGTCTTTCCCGCCCGTAGCGTGCCCGCCCTTCGTGAGCCCCGCCTTCTCCAGGAGGGTCGAGATGTGCATCGAAGCCAGCTCGTCGGGGGGTAGCTCAGCGATCGTGCGCTCGAGGTCCTGGATCGCGTTCTTGTTGTCATTGTAGTCCGCGCCCACCACGTTGCTGATGTCTGCCTCGTGGTCTGCGAGCTGCTTCTTGACGGCATCGAGGTTGTTCTGGGAGTAGTCACCACCGGACGCTCCGAGGATCTTGTTCCGGGTTTCGGGCGACATCTCCTTGTTCATGTAGACCGCCAGCGCCGCGGCCTTCGCCGGATTATCACGTAGCTCTTTGGCTGCAGCTTCGCGCCCGGCCTCGGTACCCGTACGTCCTGTCAAGGTCTGGTAATACTCGAGCGTGGCCTCTCCCCCCGCGCTCGAGCGGAAGTTGCCTGTCCGTGCTAGCTCGATGGCGGCCTGACGATTGGCCCTGCCCTCCGTCGTGGAGCCCGCGCTGACCATCAGGGCCTGTACCTCTGCCTCGGCCGCCTTCTCTTCCTTGGTGGCCGGCTTCCAGTCTACTGAACCGCGGAGCACCCCCGTCACAGCCCCCTCGACTGCTGCGGCTTTACGCATCTCGGTGCGCGAGGTCATGATGGCGTTTTTGCCCCCCACACGCAGAAGTACGTCCTCCCCGCCCTTTACGGAGCCCGTGATGTGCGCAAGACGCTCGTAGTCCGTGTCCGTCATGTAGCCCGATTCCCCGAGCAGCGTACTGTAGTGATCCGGCCCTGTGAGCGCCATCTGCCCCAAGGCGTAGAGGCCGCCCGCGGCGGCACCTACGGCGGTACCGATACCGGGGGCGAAGCCTGTCCCAATCGCAGCGCCTCCGACGATCGCAGTAGCACCGCCCCCGACGGAACGCGCCATAGCCTCACCTGCGGTTTCGGCCTCACCGGCCGAGGCCGCAAACTCACCGCCGGCCACGACGAGCGCAGAACCCAAGACGTTAGGTCCTACCCTCGCAACCCCGGCAGCAAACCCACCTGCGGCCCCCGCGCGCCCAGCGCCCAGAACCGCCCCCGCACGGCCAAAGCGCCCCAGGGGCCCTACCATGTTGTAGGCCGCGTGTGCCGCCTTGGCTCCGGTGTGCAGTGCCATCCCCGAAGCAATAAACGTCTGTGACGCCGCCACCGCCGGCGCGGCATAGGAGGCGTTCGTCGCGGCCTCGATCGAGGAGGGCGGGACCTCTCCCGTCGGAGAGAGTGCTGCAGCCGCCCGTTCTTCCTGGGTCTGGATGGGGTTGCGGAAAAGCGACCAGCTCCGGGGGGAGCCTGACAAATCCGAGCGCGTCGGGGGGCTCAGCGGTACGGACGCCATCTCGAGCTGCTCGGAGGTGGACATGTCGAAGGTCGGAGGCGGCGTGATGCCCGCGATACGGCGATTGTAGGTGCTGCTTGCCCAGTCGGCGCCCCGCATAAAAGGCTCGGCCACAGCGGCACCAATATCCTCCCCCATGCCCCGCGCGAAGACCGAGGCTCGACGCAGCGCCCCTGTGAAGCCGACCTGACGCATCTTGTCGTCCATGTCGGGCGTCCAGTCGCCAACAGCCTCGGCCCGGCGCCGAGCACGCCCGAGCTGCTCCTGGTGCAGCAGCCCCTCCATCACGACCCGGGATTGGTTGGGGTCGAAGCCCATCTCCTCGAAGTATTGCGTGCCGACACCCAGTAACCGGTTGCGGTTCATCGGGCGGGTCGGGTCCAGTACCTCGGCGCGCTCCCGAATATGAGACAGCGCCGCAGCCGCCATCAGGTCAGGGCCGGCCGCGGCCGCACCCGAGGCCCGGTCCGCCCGGAAGTTCATCGCGTTCTGCATCCAATCGTCCCCCGAGAGGACCTTGGAGGCGCGCTCGACAATCTCGCCATGGTCGAAGTGGCGGGCCTGACTTTCCAGGAAGCGCTTGTCGAAGGTGCGGGTCTTGGGGTCGTAGGCGGCCTGCAGGAGCGTCTCGAACTCTTCCGAGGCTCCGTAGGTCGAGACGGCCCGGGAGACGAGGCCTCCGGCCTCTTGCGTGCCCCCTACAGCCGCGAAGAGCGTGCGGGTCATCCCTTCGCCCTTGGCGCCCCGGATGGCGTCCGTGATGAGCATACTGCGGGCGGTCTCGAGGCCGAGCTGACCGGCACCGAAGCCGGACATCGGGGCCAGGTACGTTCCCCTCACGGAGCCAGCGCCCCCCATGCCGGCCTGAAACATCTCGGCGGGGGCAACGGCGGCGTTGAGCGAACGGACGCGCGTGGCACCGGCCACCATCCCGATCTCGTCGGGGCGGGAGACGCCCAGGCCGCCCACCATCTCCTGGAGGGTCTGGGTCGATTCGGCTACGGTCTGCGAGAGCGTCGTCTGGATCTTCTTGGCGCTGTCGAGCAGGCTGCGCATGCGCTCCTTGAACTGCTCGACGGTGCGGGCGCCCGCGAAGTAGTCGACCTGGTTGCCACCCTGGGCAATGTCCATCACGTCCTGGAAGTCGTAGCGGAAATCGCGGGAGGCCTGCTTGACGAGCTCGCTGGCCCGGAGCGTCTCCTGTCCCCGGGTGAAGCCCCTCCCCATCAGGTTCGCACTCGAGGTGTCGGCGGCACGCAGCGATCGCATCCCGATGTCGCTGACGACGTCGCGTGCTTCGTTGACCCGACCGTAGTGTTCGAGGCCGAGTTGCAAAGCCGCGCCGCCCACAGCGCCGATGGCACCGCCTGCGAACTCCGGGATGGTGTAGCCCAGCGTCCCCAGGAGGCCCGGCATTGCGCTCGCCGATCGCCCCCCGGTTGCTGCCATCCAGGCGAGGTTGCTCGCCGCAGCGCCCATCTGGGCGCCTCCCACGGGGCCATAGAGGCTCCCGCCCATCTCCATCCCGATGTCAGCCCCCTTGGAGCCGCCCCAGAGACCGCCGAGGATGGCACCAGCGGTGCCCAGCCCGGGGATACCGGTCAGGTCGCCGGCGAGCTTGCCCGCAAGGCGCCCCATCCCCCCACCGATTGCGGCACCCGCGTTGAAGCCCTGTAGCCCTCCCAGGTACTCGCCGCCGGCCTGCAGGCCCCCGCGCACGGCGTAGGCTGAGGCATCGGCTATGCGCTGTGTGAACTCCTGCCCGGAGGCGTAGCGTAGCTCGGTGGGCGTGTAGAGGTAGCTCTGGGCGCCGCCTCCGCCTGCCATCCCCATCCCCGTCTGCAGGAAGCCCGGATTGTACCCCAGCATCTGCCCTATGTTCTGACCGGGGCCGCCGCCCATCGCGGTTGCTGCGGGGCCGTAGCCCAGGCCTCCCATCGAGAAGTTGGCGTTACGCGCCGCCATACCCCCGGCACTCATCAAGCCGGACGCCCCGGCCGCGAAGGTTGTGGCGATGTTCTGCTGGATGGGGATCGACATCCCCGCCAGACGCGTGCCCACCTCGGCCTGGATGGTCGCGAGCTGGGCAGAGAGCTGGCTCGTGTCGAGCTCAGCCCGATATCTCAGAACTTCGTCAGCCACTAGGTCTTCTTCTCTTTGATGGCGATACCGCGGTTTGCGCGGCGCTTGCGGAGCAGGTCAGCGACAGGGTCACTGCGTTCGGGCTTGACCGGGAAGAACCGGATGGGCTCCTCGCCGACGGCAGCCAGGATGGGAGCTTTCTCCTTGACGAACTTCTCTCGCTGCACGGCGATCTCGGGCATCATCACGTCGCGCAGCTTCTGGAGCGAGTTGTTGGTGCCCTCGGCGTCTTGCAACGTGGCGTGGCACAGGGCGTTGATGATGTGGAGCCTCACCTGCCGCTCCCGTCGCTCGGCCTGGTAGTACAGCTCCTCCAGGGCCGGGAAGAAGGGCACGTTCACTCCCTGAAGGGCCAGGCGCACGCGGGTCGCCCCGCGGGGTGAGGCTAAGATTTTGACACGATGGCGTCAATGACCCTCGGGCGGAGAAGCGTCCGCATGTCAGCCAGGAAGGTGTTGTAGGCATCAGCCAGGTAACTGATGATGGGCTCGGCCTGGCGGCGCATGAAACGTTCGCGGGTCTCCAGCGTGTCGGCGCCGACGGACTGGGGCACCGTGGGGTCGGGTTCGGCCCAGGGCTTCTTGCCGTTCCACTCGGTCACGATGGAGGCCAGCGTGCGCACGGTGTCGTAGTTGGCGGCCCAGCGGTTATTGGCACCATCAGGCATCGTGTGGCCCTTGGGGATGACATCGGCATCGAGGGCGCTCTGCATCGAGCGGGAGCGCAGCACGACCTTGAGCTTGTCGCCCAGCACGACCGTGCGCTCACAGTACCCGAGCACCAACATCTCCTCCAGCCACCGGGCGCGCTCCTCGAGGTCGACCGAAGTGAGCTCGAGGAGGCCGCTCTCCTTGTCCTCGGGGAAGCAGAGCTTCACGGCCCGAACCGGGGCCTCCAGGAAGCTCGGGTGGACCTTGCCCTCGAAGAGGGTGTTGCCGAGCTGCAGCTTGAACGGAATCTTGATGGCGTCGGAGATATCAGACATGGGCGGGGGCTCCTTCGTGTTTACGTACGTTCGCTTTGCTACTACGTGTCCACTCAGGATAGCACCCATGCTCTTGCCCTATCGACCGCACAGGAGTAACCTTGCCCACATGAATCGACAGAAACTAGGCAACGAGAAGACCGACATCCTCAAGCACCTGACGGACTTGCCGGAGGACCTGGACGCAGCCGCCATCGGGGTGCAGGCCGTTCAACTCTTCGACAAGGCCTACGACAACTTCCACCTGCGCCACGGGGGCAATGACGAGCGCATCGTCTTGCAGATCACGCCCAAGCACCCCGAGCGGCTGACGCCGGCTGTCTTCGTGGAGGCGCTCAAGCGGCGCTTTGGCAGCCAGGCCTTCCCCCCGAACATCCAGCACGTCGCCGAGGTCAACAGCTACTCGATCCTCTACACGGGCGCGCCGCTCGACCTCTTCCGCAACCACATCACGCGGAACCTGACGGAGCTGGACCAGGAACTCGGGCGAGCCTGAGCGAAATGCCATTTCGGCCCAGGCCCGCCCCTGGGCTCAGGTGATAACGACAGGCTGCAGCGGGTTGGCCGTCGCGCTCTTGAGGGCGCCCTTGGGCACCTTGACCGGGATGCACAGGTCGAACTGACCGCTGGTGCCCTCGACGATGGCCGTCGACTGGCTGTTGATCGAGAGCTGGTGTCCCTGGAAGTAGCACTCCTCCAGGTAGACGCCGCCGTAGACGTTCAGGTTGTTGTCGACGATGTAGGCGAGCAACCCGAACGGGTAGTTGAAGATGTCGCTCGCCATGTTGATCCAGAAGTCGTCGGAGAGTGACGCTCCCGGGTCCAGGCGCACGGGCGGGGCCTTCTCGAGGATCTTCTCGTAGAAGACACGCAGCAAGCTGCGCCCGTTGTACATCGTGCGGCCGATCGAGAACTGTCCGATGGTGCGGCCGGGCACGAAATAGGAACGGATGCTCCCGATCTCGAAGATGCGCTGGAGCACCTTGTTCTGGCCGATCATCACGTTCTCGAGCACGCCAATGGGATAGGCGACGTTGGCCTGGCCACCCGAGCCGCCCTTGGACAGGCGGGAGGGGCCGGCAGCGAACAGCACCGTCTTGGCGTCCAGGAAGGAGCCGCTCGAGGGGATGTCGTCCTGGACGTGCTCCGTCAGGGGCGACCACTGGTCAATGGTTGTGGGGCTCATGGGCTAACTCCTTCGGGGACTACAGGATGAAGGTCACGTCGACGTTGTTGGCGACCGGCGGGACCGTGAGCCGCACGACGATCTCGATGGCGTCCTCGATGGTTGCCGAGGGTCCGAGCTTCTGGATGTCGTAGGCCGTGATGCGCCGGCGGAGCTTCTGGTACTCGAAGAAGGCGGCAACCGACAGGTTGAACTTGGTCATGAAGGGCTCGTCCATCCGGGACGACCCGAGCAGGGGGTCCAGCGTCTTCCGCAGCGACAGCGCCATCGCGTCGACGACGTGCGTGAAGGAGAACTGCTGGATCTGCTTGGTGGAGGTGTCGGTGGAGACCTCGTGACGCATCACGCCCAGCGAGGCCCCCGTCGGCTGGATGATGACCGCCACGCCGTCGGAGGTCAGCGCCCGGAGCTGGCTCGGCACGAAGAGGCTGTCGGAGCCCGACACGTCCGTGACGAAGGGCAGCCCAACACGGCTGATGGGCACGCCCGGCTCCTTGGACGCGTAGACGGCGCCCACGATGGCCGGCATGTACTGACCTGAGCCCGCGATCTCCACGCCTGCCACGTTGGTCGTGACCGTCGAGGGGACCAGGAACTGCACGCGTCGGCTCTTGATGGAGGTGGCGCGGGTGCGCAGGATGCGCGCCTTGGCCGCAGCGTCCAGGTCAGGCGTGCGCACGACCAGGTTGATGGTGCCCGAGGCGCCGCTGGCGATCGGGAAGGTGGATGTGAACGTCACGCCCGCCACCGTGGTCGTGGCGTCGACCACCAGAACGGTCTGGCTGTTGACGGCCACGATACGGACCCGGCAGACGACGTCAGGGTCAGGGACCGTATCCGTGTACTCGAGCAGGTCGCCCGGGACCACGCCGTCAGCCAGGAAGGTCGCGCCCGTGATGGTCAGGACCAGGCCCGTCCGGGCCACCGCAGCCGCGCCCATGGTCGACTTGACCACGTACTCGGGCGTCGCCTCGCAGATGAGGGCGACGCGCTCGTGGCGTTCGGCCGGCAGCGAGAGCGTGTTAGCGTGGGCGATGTAGACGTCGTTGACCGTCTTGGCGACCGAGATGGGGCAGATGAAGTAGACCTCCTGCGTCGCGAGCAGGTCCAGCGCCACCGTGTGCTTGGCGGCCGTGTCCTCCTCGACGCCGAGGGCGTAGAAGGTCCGTGTCGGGTTGGCCCCGGCAACGGCCGCGCCGGCGTAGCCCAGGGGGTTGTCTTCGTGGGGAGCGCCCAGCACGAGCTCGGCTTCGGCCGCGCCCGTGATCTCCTTGACCGCCGCGGTCAGATCGGTGCGCATGGCGCGGTAGGTAACTGTCAGGTCGGCGCCGGTCAGACCGGTGGTGGCGCGGCCGGCCAGGGGCTCCTCGGTGAGCACGCGGTAGGCGATGGAGCGTGAGGCGCCCTCGGCCAGACCGTCGACGAAGGGGCCGGCGCCCACGGCCGTGGTGAACCGGACCTCGGTCTCGGACACCCAGCCGGTGGAGGCCGTGATGGTGCGCATGACCGTGCCGTCGCCGTCGCTCTCGAGGTTGACGTATGCAGCGAGGCCTGCGGGGGCGGCGATGGGCTGGGTCTGGCCGGACTGGAAGGAGGCCTTGGCGTCGACGATCTTGTAGACCTGGACGCCGCCGGCATCCGCCAGCCGGGTCAGCACGCCCGTAGCCGAGCTTGCCTGACTGACGCGCGTGAAGATGGAGTTGGCGGCCAGAAGGAACTGGGTCTTGTCCGTGTCAATGCCGAACGTGGCCTTCTTCGCGCCCGCCGTGCCTGCCCCATCAAAGTCGCCCGCCGTGGTCGAGTTATAGGCAAGGTCTACCTCGCCGAACTCGTTGGTCGCATAGACCTTGGGAGGTTTGGTGGTGACATCGAGCTCGTCGGTACTCGCGAGACCGGGGAAGGCGACCGTCAGGGCCAGACCCGTGTAGGGCCCGCCCGCAGTCTTCTTGGTGCCCACGCGCCGCGCAATGCCGACGATGGCCTGGGGAAGGTCACCAACAGCGGGCGCGGCTGCTGCGTTCGCCAGGATCTGAGTGATTTCAACGCCGATGTCGCGGATCTCGGGCATGTCGCACCTCTCGTGGAATCAGGGGGTAAGCGTCGTTTCGAACTTCTTGAACGTGGGGCCGTCAGGGCCGATGGCCCAGGCCCACGCGAACTGCAGGGTGCAGGAGACGGGGCACTCCATCAGGTCGTAGCCCGCGCCGTAGTCGACCGGATTGTCTGAGCCGAGCTGCACGTCGGTGATGGCGTGGACGCCGCGAGGCTTGAACCGGTCCTCGTCCGTCACCAACATCGCGAAGACGATGCTGGCGATCTTGGAGGCGTCGATGCCCTCCTTGGCGATGCAGTGGAACGTGAGGGGGCAGGTGAGCATCTGACGGAAGACGCGCACGAGGCGGCCGGGCTCGCTGGCAGCGCCGGGCTTGAGGGCTCGCTCCTCGTTGTGCCCGCGCCCGTTGATCTGCATCGAGCGGATGGTGCCGCGGTCGGAGACGACAGCAGGCTTCCACTCGGTCTCTTCCAGGCCATCGGGGAACTTGTCGGCGATGATGATCTTCGTACGCTTGAGCTCGGGCTCGTAGAGGTACTCCTCGTAGCGGCGGAAGAGCTCCTGACAGCCCTGCAGCATCACGGCCACGGGGAAGTCCTCGAGTGCCGTGACGTCGTTGACCTGGACACGCACGGGGTGGCGGCGCGGGTCAGCCGTCGAGACAACAAGGTGCTCGAGCAGGAAGCGGCGGCCGGCTGTGAGAGCGTTGGGCATCAGCGGCTCAGCCTCTCGACGGCGCGGCGCGCCTCACCCAGGATGCGGGGCAGCTCGGCGACGGTGCGCTCGACACCCTTCTTCATGAAGCGCTTGCCGATGGAACCGGGGTGCTTCCACTTGCCCCGCAGCATTGCGCCGATGGTGGCCTTGCGGAAGATGGTGCTCTGCTGCCCGCCCGCGAACTTCTTGATGGGGACGGTCTTGCCCGCCAGGTGCCACATCGTGTGGGGGCGGACACCCTCCTCGACAGCCCGGGCGTAGGGCGCGTCGTTAGAGAACGTCACGCCGTCCTCGTCGATGTCGCCCCGCACAGAGGCCGCAAGGTTGCCCGTCGGGTGCTTGAAGATGCCCGACTGGCAGACCATGCGGATGTTGGTGACGCCCTGGTCCCGCAGCATGCGCAAAGCGATCTGCTTGACCAGCGTGCTGCGGTCCGGTCCCTCGGGGTCGAGGGAGATAATGCGCAGGACGTCACCTTGGAGGGCCATCGGCATCTTTTACTTCTTTCCCTTGGAGTTCTTGTACTTGGCGGCGAGGATGCCGGCGAGCCCGGCAGCACCGGCTCCGATGGCAGCGCGCCCTCCGCGGCCTCGCATCATCCCCTTGAGCTTGGAGAGGTTCGAGGGCGGGGGCTTGGAGCCCATCATCTTCTTGGCGGCGTAGGCTGCACCACCGACCGCGGCAGCGCCTCCAAGGGCTTTGCCCACGGGCCCCTTTGCCAGCGTGCGTGCCGTGCGTCCGGCTGCACCGGCAGTCTCGCCGAAGGCGTGTGCCTTGCCCTTCATCTTGGAGCCGAACGCGCGAGCCTTCTGCTCGGCTGCGAACATCCGATCGCCCATGCCCTTCTTGGGAGGGGGCGGAGGAGAGCTGACGGGCCGAGCCTTGGCGGCGGACAGCCGGGCCTTGCGAGCGTTGTAATGCTCCCGCGTGCCCCGCATGATGCCTGAGCGGCGTTCGGCTTCCTTGACGAGGGCAAAGAGTGCAAGCATGGGATTCATCGAGGGGGCTCCTTTCTAGGCGACGTCCCGGAAACGAGCATCGGGCTCGTGCGCGTCGAGCCTCAGCTCGGCGGCATCTTCCGGCAGGACGAACATCGCTTCGGTGACGGGGAACTGGTAGAGGACGTCGCGGAGGGGAATCTCCTTGAGCCTCAGGATCTGACGAAAGATGAATCCGCCCCGGGCGCGCTCTCGCACGTCTTCCACCCGCCAGCGGCGGTTGGTGCGCGTGACCAGGATGTCGGACTTGGGGCGCATCAACGGGTAGCCGCTCATCTCGGCTGTCGTGTCCGAAGGCGTCATCTCATTGAAGGCCGCCAGCCGGATGGCCTTGGCGCTGGGGGCGTAGTTGATGAAGAGGGGGATGGGGTCGAAGAAGCCGCCCGTGAACTCGAGGCCGAAGCACAGCGTGCAGGCCCCCGACGTCTTCCTCTGGCGCAGCGTGTCGAAGCACTGGGGGCAGGGCTGCCCGAACGTGCGCCGACGGAGCAGGATGGAGGTGGGCGCCCCGATCTGGGTGCGGAGCTGCTTCTCGATGCCCCGGTGAATCTCCAGGGCGACGTGATCGGGCGCATTGCCTCGGAACCCCACGGGACTGATGTGGTCCGTGGCGGCCGTGCCCGAAGGCTTCCGGAGCCGGACCCTGTAGTAGAAGATGCGCCAGCGATCGAAGAGGTCGACCGTGTCGTCGCGGTAGCTGTCGCGGGACGGGGAGAGAAGCCCGGAGACGCCCGTGAAGGGCCCCTCCGGGCTTTCGCTTCGTTCGATAATAAAGCCGAAGCCGCTCAGGTCCTCTCGGGTGTCCGAGAGTGTCCACGAGACATCCAGGTGCTCCAGAGAGAAAGCCTGGACGAGTATGCCCGTGATAGCGACCATCTAAGCTGGCTCACGCTTCCCTTCCCAGGGGTTACCGGACTACTTGCGGCCCAGGGCGGCGGCCAACGCGGGGGCCCTGCCCTCGAGCTCGGTGGCGACCTTCTGACCCTGCTCGGCAGCGGCGGCTTCCTGCGCGGCGGCATTGAAGCCGACGAACATGTAGTAGCCCTGCTCCATGGCCTCGGCGTGCTTCTCGTGCTCGCCCAGCACCTCGGCCTCCGCGGCTTCGACGATGGCCTCCGCGGCCTCGCCCGACTGCTCGGCGGCGACCTTGATGGCCTCGGCAAGCTCCTCGTCGGACAGGTCCGAGGCTTCCTTCTCGATGGCGTCGATGGCCTCGAGTTGCTCGGGGGAGAGCTCGGCGACAGCATCGTCACCCTCGCCTGCGGTCTTGGACGCCTCGGCCGCTTCGATGGCGGCGGCCAGGTAGCCCATCTCATCGTCGGTGAAGTAGCGGGAATCCGCCAGCTTCTCCATTACCCTTTCCTCAACGGTCTTCATCGTCTTCGGCCTCCTCGACCCTAGTGCTCAGTTGTCTGTGTAGATGGCGATCCCGCCGTAGTTGGCGTACTCCGACGAGACGCCGCCGAACCCTTGCTCAATGTTCTTCTGGTACTTCCAGGAGAGCGCGCCCTCCCTGAAGAGGGTCTGATAGCTCCCCATGAGCGTCTGATACTCCCCGGACTTGGCGAACTCGGCGACCGAGAGCCCCGCGTCGTTGTAGGGGAGATGGTTGCGCACCTGCAGCGCCGCTTCGGCGTTCATCAGGTGATAGAGCGTGCCGTAGATGATCGAATCGAAGAGCTCTTCCTCGGGCAGTTCCTCGAGCTTGTAGCGCGAGACCCAGTTGAGCTTGTTGAACGCAGCCAGCATCATCTTGGCGGCGATGCGGACCAGCGTCGGCGTGAACTGGCGTGTCCTGATGAGGACGTTGAGGCGCGGGTGGTCCTGGAGGAACACCTGCACCTCGTTGATGAGCTCGTCGATCGTCATGCGTCACTTCTTGCCGCGTCCCCCCTTGTGGGAACGAGGAGCCGGCGGGTCACCGGGCGCCTCCTCCGCAGGCTCGGGGGCTGCCTCTGCGGCCGGCGGGGCCTCGTCCGAAATGACGTTTCGGGGCGGAGGCTCGGGTGCCGGGGGCGCGGGGGCAGGCTCGGGGGAGACCTCCGCCACCGGCGCGGGTGCTACCGGAGGCGGAGGCGGGGGTTCGGGTTTGTGGGCGGCAGGGAAGGTGCCCAGCGCCCGGACCTTGAGGTTGCCCGCATCGACGTGTCGCTGCACCAGACGGTTCAGCTTCTTGCCGAAACGGATGACCTTCTTGCCGGGTTCCAGGCAGTCCCCTGTGAGGCCGATGTCGATGTAGCCGGCCTTGCCGGTGTTCTCGACCTCGTACTCGACCTCCGGGGCGATCCCCGGAAGTGTGGTGGTCTTACGTACTTGAGTGTCCATGGTTGACCTCGAACGTCAGGCGATGGGCTGACCAGAAACCGGGTCCACGCCGCCCAGCGTGCAGAGCGCCAGCGAGAAGATGTTGCCGAGCGCCATGCCGATGTCTTCCCAGGCCTCCATCTCGACGATGCGGCCGCGCTTGTCCAGCCAGAACTTGGTGTTCTCGAGGATGAACGCGGAGCCCAGGAACTTCGGCTCGGTGAACGACCAGACCTCGTTGGCCTTGATGATGTCGTTCTTGATGGTCGTGATGAGCTTGTGGCCCATCAGGGTGTCGGCGTTGGAGCCCTTCTCCGTCGCGCTGGAGACCCAGTCCGAGCCGGCCTCCTCGGAGCCCCAGGCGAGGATGTCGTCCCAGAGCGTCTTGGTCATCAGGAGGACGGCCGTCTTGCGCTTGTTGGCGTCGAGCAGCTTGAAGAGCCGCACGAGCGCCCGCTTGTTCAGGACGGTGTCCGCCGGAGTGATCTGGCGGTTGGTGGTCGCGATCGCCGCGCGCATGTGCTTGGCGAAGACGCGGTCCTCGGCCTCCTGCATGTCGAGCAGCGAGTTCTCCTCGATGATCTTGGTCAGGGGGTAGCGGTAGGCCCTGAGTTCGGCCTCCGCCTTCCGGAACCGCTCGGTGGCCACCGTCTGGAACGGCACTGCGTAGCGCCGGCCCCTCAGGTAGCGAGCCGTGGCGCGGCCGCGGAAGTTGACGACCATCGCGGTGGAACCGTGCTCGATGTCGATGACCTTCACGAGCGTGTCGTGTTCGGTCGAGACCTCGCAGTCGGTGTCCTTGATGGGCAGTGGCGGCAGGATCTGGCGCCAGAAGGATGCCTCACGGAGGCGTGCCCTCAGGAAGGTGGCGCCCTCCTGGTTGAGCTTCTCGATGCCCTCGTCGGACTGGAGCATCGAGAGGAGGTGATGCGACATCGTCGCATACTCTTCGGGTGTGTAATCCACGGTACAACTCCTCTCTGCGGTGCGTCCGGTGAGGACGGTTAGGCCACTTGGCCGGGGCTGACGACTTCGACACAGATGACGTTGGTGGGGGCGAACCCGATGGCAGCCTCGGCGTCGTCCTGGTGGGCCAGGACGCCGGAGAGGCAGATGGCGAAGACCGGGTCACCCGACGCGGCGACGAAATACTTGCCGACGCCGTCGACGTCCAGCTTCGCGGAGAGCTTGGCTCCCGAGGCCGGCGTGCCGATGAACTTGTCCGTGCGGGCGTGATAGCCGTTGCCCAGCACGTACGTGGTGGTCATCGACCCCTTGTAGTCCGAGCGCTCGTGGCCCGTGACGTTGGGGTAGACCATCTTGTTGTCGGTGGCGGTGGACGAGATCTTCGCGGCGATCTTGCCATCACCCGTGAGGGTGATCAGCTCGCCTTCCTTGAACTCGTCCAGGCCGCTGGCGGTGTTGGCCGCTGCCACATCCGCGGAGACCTCGTCGATGAAGTCGTAGCCCCGGTAGATTTCGTGCAGTCCGGTGCGGGCTTCCCCGAACGTCAACAGGCTTGCGTAACCCATGGTCAGTCCTCCTCCTACTCGTCGTCCGGAGAGAAACCCCGCAGGAGCAGCTCGTCGAGCCGTCGTCGGGCGTTCTCAGATTCGGTTTGGATGCTGTCTGCGGCTGTCTTCGTGGAGCTCTCGATCTCGCCCAGGTTCACTCCCGTGGCCGGGACGATGGACGTCCCTACCGTCGAGAGGGCACCCTCGAGTTCGACTAGCTTGGCATCAGGAAGCGCCGCCAGCTTCTTGATCTCCTTGGCTCGTTCGTCTTCGTTGGGCCAGAGTGCGCGGGCGAGCTTCCAGATGCGGTCTCGCCGTTCGTATCCGGCCACCTTGCGTCGCAGCTCGGCGTTCTCTGCTGCGACCTTCGGCAAGAGACGCAGCGCCTCCGCTGCGACCTTGGCCTGTTCGGCGGGGTCGTTGACGTTCACTGGTCGCCTCCCTCCCGCCGTGACGGGTCGATCTGGGCCATGACGTAGTGAGCTGCGGCCTCGGCCAGTTTCTCGGCCCCGTTCTCGCCGCCGAAGATGGCCCCGAGTACCGCCATATCCCCGTCCGTCGAGGAAGGCCGGCGGATGCCCAGCTTCTCGAAGGCGCGGCGCGTGGCGATCTTGCGGAGCTCGAGGTAGGCGGCCAGGCCATCTGCCTCGGGGTCTCCGGTCTCGGGAGCCTCGACGATCGCTGCGGCGACCTTGGAGACCTCGCCGCGCGCCTCGACGGCGTCGGCCATCTTGTTGAGGTCGTCAGCGGTCAGCCCCGCAAGCAGGGGAGAAACGGCCTCCGGGGGCGAAATGACGTTTCGCTCCGGAGCCGGAATCGAGGCCTGCTTTCGCAGCTCCCCCAGGATTCCATCCACGGTAACGGCTACCTTGCGCATGACAGTGACCTCGCTCGGGTTACTTGCGGCCGAGCATCGAGGCGATGTTGGCTCGGAACTGGGCACCCTTGGTCGTGAGCTCGGCGGACGTCTTGAAGGACGGGCCTGCGCCCGTGGCCTGGGCTTCCGGCGGGTTCATGTGCTTGTCGCCCTGGGGCACGACGCCGACCGTCGAGCCGCTGTTGATGAGCTGGGTGACCAGGCGCTGGACCTTGGGGGAAGCGAGGCTGCCCTCGTTGCCGCCTGCGGCCTGTCCGTGCGCGCCACCGGGCAACGCGTTGTTGTCCTCGATCTGGCGGCCCTGCTCGTTGGGCTTGTGGGCCGAACCGCCTGCGATGTCGGCGGCCTTGGAGGGGCCCTCCGCTGCGGCGACGTTCAAGCCGTGACCGAAGCAGTAGCCGAGATAGGCCAGGTCCTTGCCCAGCTTCTCGGTCTGTGCGTCGGCCATGGAGCCGATGAGCTCCTCGGCCGCGGCGATGTTGGCGGCCTTCTGCATCTCGCTCGAAGCGGCGGGGCCGCCCTTCACGGAAGCAATCTTCGTGGTGCCCGAGGCGAGCAGATCACCAAGGCTTGCTGTCTTCATCCGGGGTCTCCTTTCCGGTCCTTCTGATTTGGGACTGGCTCGATTCGGGTCTTCCTCGAGACGGCAAAAAGCTGCCCGCGGTAGGCCCTCATCGGGCTTTACCGGGGCAGCTCTTGATCCGCTGCCGGGACGCCTTCACCAGGATCAAGCTGGCTTGGGCGTTTTACGTTCCCGTTGCAACAGGAACGCGCCTGTATCTCGATTGTGGAAGGTAGGTGTACTGGGTGGGGGAACTCCTGGTCAGGGTGTGGGCGGCTGGATTGAGAGCCAGAAGCTCGCTTCGCGGAGCTTGGCGCGCAAGTAGGTAGCGCCCGCAGAGGGGGCGCGGCGTCTTAGGCTACGGGCACGGATGCCACGGTGCGGACGCTCGCGATGAAAGACCGGATGACCGAAAAGCAAGAGCGCCTCGGCTTCGAGGAGTTTGCGTCCTTCGACGTACACCTCGACCGACCGGGCGTTCTTGCGGAGGTTCCAATACTCCGCGGTGCCGATACCCTCGAGGGTGAACGGGTCCCCGTTGATGACAGCCGTGACGACTACGCCAGGGCCGACTTCAGAGGAGCTCGTACGACCCTGGAGGCAGGGCTCAAAGGCTTCAATCGCCATCGTGTGGGCATTGCGATGATTCCGGTCGAGAGGGTCATACTTACGTTTGCGTCGAGATAAGTCTACGGCAAGCTAACAAAAACACAACACTGCCGTCAATCGGAAACGGTAGCAGAGGCAAAAGAAGAAGGCAAGGTTGCCGCGCCCAGCCGCGTCAAAAGCCATACTCCGGCGACGCTTGCATACTCCGGCGTAATCCCATCGAGAACCGCCGCACGCTTCTCTGCGTCAAGGATCGGCTGCCCGACAAGCTCCCAGAGCGCGGGCTCGTTCTCGAAGTCGAGCGCTACGAAACGCTGGGGGCTGCGGGTCTCGGCCGTCTTCTCGAAAAGATCTTCAGGCCACGGGTCTGAACCTCGGACATAGAGGTCGTGCAACGCGATGGGCAATCCTCTGGCCTCGTCGCCGAGCTTCAGGTTGCCCGAGAGCAACGAGGCGAGCCCCGCGAGAGGGGCGCCTTCGAAGAGGCTCTGCTGATTCTGTTTGCCGGGGCTGAGCATGTCTCGGTACTTCTGATAGAGCGCGCGGAGAGCCAGGATGGTCGCGATGTTGGGCGTCGTCGTGGCGGAGGAGGGACCACCCGCACCGAGGATACCCTTCTGCGCGGATGGACCTCCGCCCAACAGACCGGCTAGACCGGAGAGCCCTCCACCGCCACTGGGTACTACGAGGACGATGGTGCGCGTGTTCTGATCAGCGGCCTTCTCCAGGGCGGCGGCGAGCTTGAGAGCGCGACCGAAGAGGCGGCGGCTGTCCCAGCGCCGTGCGTCCAGGTCGAGCCCCGCTACCTTGCACAGGTCCTTGGTGATGAAGGTCCGGGCTTCTCCGTAGAGGCCCGCCTGCTTCTGGTTGAGGGCGATGAACTCCTCGGGTAGGAGCATCACGCCCAAGGAGGTCAGCGTGGCCGTGATGTCCGCGGGGCCGTACTGCTCGGAGAGCTTGGCCAGGGCGGCCGTGTCCATCCGCTTCTCGGTGTCGATGAGCGGGGCGGCGGTACGGCGGGCGGCTTCGGCCAGGGGATTGCCCATCGCGGGCACCTCCTTGATGAAGGAGCTCTCCTTCTCGCTGGCCAGATGCACGCGGTTTTGAGAGAGGGCGCCCTCGGGGCGGCTCTTCTCGTGGACGGGGCAGGGCTTGATGGCCTCCTTGTCCTCGCAGGTGCAGGCCTCGGGTGCCGTCGTATCCGTAACGGCCGCGGCACGCGTGGCAGGGGCGTCGCCTGTCTGGGGCATCGGACCGGCTGCGGTCTTCTCGGTCTCTTCCGAAATGTCGTTTCGCCCCGAGGGCCCCATCACCCAGATAGAGGCCTGCTTCTCTGTGGGCTCGCCCATCAGCTTGCGCAAGAAGGCCCTCAAGTTGCCCAGGATGTGGCTCGTCTTGTCTGCCCCCCTGAGCACCGCCGACTGTTCGAAGAAACGGGGGAAGATGTTGTCCATCGCGATGATGGAGCCATCGTCCTCCGTGCGACCGAAGTAGGGGGCGTGCTTGCAGCGCTCGCTGTCGTTCTTGGCCTTCACCCCACAGGGGCCCTTGGGGGTCTTGGCGGTGCAGTTATGAACGGCTAGTCCTGCGGCGACGTAGCTTTCATCTTCCTCCACGGCCAAGTTGTACAAGGTCTCCGCATTGGGCCTATCCACCACAGATGCCACCTGGGTGACCAGATAGTCCCCCCAAATGAGCATCCGGCCTACAGGTTTGGTTAGGGGGGTGCCGGTTACGCGTACCCAATCGCGCAATTTGGATAGCTCATGCCGTCCGATGAACAAGAGCCAGGCATCCGTAGGGCGGTCTGGTGTCCAAGTGCTATTCGTGGTGATGTGCGCCGAAGTCGCAAGGATGTCGCAGCGCCACGCCAAGCGTTGCAGGTCCCGGATCAGGCCTTCGTTGACGGAAATGCCGCGCCCGCAGAACTTCGTCTTGTCGACAGAGCCGTCCCCGTTCAAGTAGGCCCCCAACAGCGCGATCTGCCAGGAGGGCGGCATCTTGAGGACATTGGAGGACAGGGCCTTACCACGGCTACCAGACCCGCAATGCTCGCGAAGCAGTGCCGCCAAATCTTGCGCATACAGATGCACGGCGACAGCGTTCCGATCAGGGCGCTCGTGTACCGTGGGAGCGTTCAAGCCGAGGTTCTCGCAACACCGCTCAATCTCTTCAACAAAGACGCGCTCCTCGATATTAAATGTCCACTCCACGCCCATATCGCGATAGGGGCCGTCTTTCTTCTTGCCGGTCCTCTGGCGAAGGATAGACCCCTCAGCCAAGTAGAAACCAAATAGGCGCGCGAGACTGCTGGAGCGAAGTTGAGGATCGTCTACAACCTCTCGATCGATGGGAGAGAACACCAGATCCCCGGGCTTCAGGTCGCCGGCGGGAAGGAAGCTGGGCTTCCAGATGCCTTTAGTTAGGGCCGCAAGCGTCCGCTTTCTGGAAAAGCACGTAATAGGCTTGGAGATGGCGAAAACGGGATGGTTAGCTGTGATCTGCAGGGGTACGTCGGTGCCGTGAAAGCGTACCTCGCGCAACGGCTTTGGGGAGCTCTGGAACGTGCGCGTAACCCTACGTGCGCGCCCCCGATGCGTCAACACCTCATCGCCGGGCTGGACATCGCCGATACGTCGAGTGGTCCCGTCGCCCATCCGAATCAAGGTTTGTATGGGGACACATATATCCCACGGCACCTTGCAGCCCATCGAGCTCGGGATGGGCTCGCCCTTCCTGAGCCGGGCGCAGATGTCGGGGGCCTTCTCCTTGAGGTAGCGGCCGATGGTCGTGATGCGATCCATCTCCGGGTCCCAGTAGGCGAAGACGATGGGGCCGAGCGAGGCAGCGGGGTCCTTGTTGACGTGGTGCAGGTGCAGGCGGCCACCGCTCTCGAAGGTCTTGTGGCCGTACTGGGGGCCAGAGTGAGAGAGGCCGAGGCGGGGGAAGCGGTCCCCGTTGACGTTCATCCCCACACTCTCGCCGGCGCCGACGTTGTGGATGGCGGCGTCCTCGTAGCGCGGGTCCTCTTTCAGGTTCTTGGCATACTCGAGGAGCTCCTTGGGGAAGCTCTTGGCGCCGGCCAGCTTGATGCCGGAGCCGCGGGTGCGCTCGATGTGGGCGACGGTAGGCACGCCACCGGTCAGCTCGGGGAGACTGAGCTCCTTGTCGAGACCCTCCCAGACAGTTACCCCCTCAGGGGCGCCGTCGTCGAGCATGGCGTACTTGCCCAGCTCCAAGTCGTAGTAGGGGACCCGGCCGTGCTCAGCGTAGAACTGCTCGTAGAGGTTTCTGCTCATCGTCCGGGGGCTCGCTTGACGGAGGTCTCGACCGCAGCCAGGCGTGTGTCGATGCGTGCCAGGAGCTCGTTGACCTTGGAGAGTTCGGTGGCGGTCTTCTCGGAGGTAGCGAGCTGCTGCTGCAGAAGTGCGGTGCGCATCGTGCCGTCCTGCTGCACCGCTGCCGTGCGTAGCTCGCCTAGCTTCTTGTCGAGTTCCCCCAGCTTGGCGTCGACGGTGGTCTGGATGTCCTGCTTGATGGACATCGCGAAGTAGTCAGGAGCCTTGAGCACGATCGCTGTCACGACAACCGCAATGAGCCCGATGAGGAACTTGTTGGAACCCTTGTCCGCGGGCTCATGCAGATTCTCGAGTTCGATGTCGCTCATCGTCTCCACCCCGCTGAACGGCGTTCAATGTTGCGTACCTTGCCCGAGAGGGTCCCCAGCATCGAGCCGAAGGTGCGCTGCTGAGTGTAGAGCCGCCGGCGCAGGCTGACCTCCTGGCGCATCCCGGAGATGAGGGTCTCGATCGAACACTGGGGCAGCATGAAGTGCGCGTCCCGCACGGCATCGGGAAGCTGCCCGAGCAACTCCACGTAGGCCAGCCAGACCTCGGTGCTGCAGGGCGTCGAGGGTACGGACTGCTGGACCGAAGGAGGGCAGTCGACGGGACTGAAGAAGCGCCGACCGATGGAGCCCTCAGGATAAGCGCAGGGGCCTCCCGCGCAAAGGGGCGTGGTCAGGAGCAAGGCGAGCAGGAGGACACGCATCATCTCTACTACGATAACACGCAGGGCAGGGATACCGCAGCTTCAGCGGCGCCGGAAGCTGATCCGAGCGGAGGCGATACCCGGGAGTTCGATAAAGGCGCGCCCCGCGTTCTCGGACAACAGGCGCAGGCTGCCGCCTACACGAGCCGGCCGGGGCCGCATACGTTGCTGGTACGTCCGATCGGGCGTATCAGCCGGGTACCAGTTCTTCCCGTCCCGCGCCCAGGTATCGCGGGGGAGGCATACGGACATGCGGTGCTTCATACGGCAACGCCCGGACCGAAGATGATCTTGGCGATGGAACGTACATTGCCGATGCCGACGATGTTGTCATCATCGTCTCGAAGAACGACATGTGAGGGCAGCCGACGTAGACCCACAGCGCGCGCAGCCCGGGGCTTCATCCGAACGCCAGGACTACGCCGTGTCCAGCCGATCTCCGTGTGCAGGTTCCCCGGCACGAAGTAGCGCCGAACCGACCCGATCTCGAAGATGGGCTGAAGCGTTCGGGTGCCGCCGGTCAACACGTCTACACGCTCGACTTGACCGAGGGGGATGCGGGGCGTGCCAGGCGCGGCAGAAGCGGAACGGGTGATGAGGCCGGACGGGCTTGCGGGGGCTGGCTCATCATCGGGGCCGAACGCGGGGAGGCAACGGGCAGATACTTCTGCATCGCTCCCGGGGCTGCCGGGGTGGACATCGGGCCCGCAGCCGCCCCCAGGGCACCGCCGAGGGGACCAAGCGTTCGCTCCACCGCTCGGCCCACCGGGGCCAGTCCCTGCGCTGCTGCCTGAGCGACGGGTTTCACTGCGGCCGGCTGATGCTGTGCCAGCCACTGTCCTGCCTGCTGCATCCCCCGACCGACGGAGGACACCATCCCCGGGGCTATGAGCTTCAGGGCGTTGGGCAGGGGCGCGGCGACGCCGAGAGCCATGGACTGCGAATAGGGGTTGTCCTGGGCGAGCTTTCGTAGGACCGCCTCCTTGGCCAAGCAGAAGAGGCGGATGCCGCTCGTCTTGGTGGGGTGAATCTGCTCGAGCTCCTCGCGCACCTTGGCGGGCAGAATCTTCTGGGCCAGGGCGTCGATGGAAGCCTGGGTGCGCAGGTGGCGGTGCTTGGAGCGCTCACTCGATGCCGTATCGATCACGCGCTTCATACCGGCTGCCATCGCCGCGGCAGCAGTCGCGCGTGTGTTACCCGGGAAGAGCAGCGCCCCCGGCACCGCTCCCAGCGCCGTGCCGATGGCGCCTTCCTGCAGGACCTTGCCCCGGCTGTCCTTGGGCGCCAGGTACGCGCCGAACGCCGCGGGCACGCCGAACGCGGCAAGCCCCGCCAGGATGTCTGAGCGACGTGAGCTCGGGCGGGAGGCCAGGAAGTCGAAGGGGTCGGTGCGCGGCATCGGTCAGCTCCGGCAGAGCGAACGAATCCAGGCCGAGACCTTCTGCACGTTGCCGACGTCCTCGTTGTACCGGCGGGTGACGTCGCTCATCGCGTCGATGGAGTAGGAACCCGTGCCCCCCGTGGGTAGCTTGGCGGCATCGGTGATGGTGAGGCCCGTGTTGCGGTCCCCGAAGACCTGCGTGGCCCAGGAGGGGTGGTGGTCGCCTCCCTTCTGGAGCAGGCCGGCGATGAAGCCCTGTGTCATCGCGGAGGCGCTCTTTCCGATGTTGGGATACTTGGCGTGGACTTTGGTGCGCACTTGGGCCTTCTCTCCGGCGGTGCCGTGTTGACTGACGCGAGCCAGGGCGTTCCTGGCGTGGGAGGCGTCAGGGATAGGATACGACCCGCCCTCTGCTTTTCCCGCGGGCGTCTTGGCGTACTGGGGCAGGGCGAAGTCCTTCTTGGGGAGACGCTTGCGTGTCCGGGTGGATAGTACACGCGCGAGTTTCATGCTGAAGAACTTACACCCTGTAGCCCCTTGGGTTCAACGGCTTCGCACTCACGAAGAAGGTCTGGCCGTTCGTGCTGCGTAGGTTAGCCTGCACGTTGGCGCCCTTGGGGAGCACCTCCGCAAACTCGATGACACCATCGGGGGAGGCCTTGTAATCGTGGCCGGGACGCATCATCTGCCCGTCGACGAAGACCATGAGCGTGTCGATGTAGGGCACCTTACGTCGAAGCGAGCCAACTCGAGCCGGGCGGGGGCGCGTGCGGCCCCGGGCGAGCAGGGCCTTCTTGGCGGCGAGCTCCATCTCATCCATGAAGCCTTTCCCGAAGGCGGCGCCCATCGCACGAAAGTAGTCAGCGGTCTTGAAGAGCTCCGCATTGGACAGGCCTAGGTTGCTGCTCATGGTCCTCCTGCGGGGCTCATCCAGCTCCGCCACTCGATCGTGTTGGCTCGCTTATCGACCCAGAACTTCTCGTTCCTGAGGATGTAGAGCCTCCCCAAGAATAGGTCTTGCCGGGTCCGCAGGTTCGCTCTCGCCGGCCGCGGCTTCATCCTCACGGGGTACAGGAGCTCGTACTCATCCACGACGAGCCTGTCGGCGGAGAGACCCCGCGCGGGCTGGACGCGGCCCGCGACGATAGAGCTCAAGTCGCTGAAGCGCCTCGTAGGTAGAGGCTGAGACGTAGAGGACTTGGGGGCGGATTTCATCACGGTCGAGGGCATCGAATAGTCGTATCAGGTCAGCTTTTGACAGAGGTTGCTGCGGCAGCATTGAGCACGACGTCTACCGAGGTCGCAGGACCGGTGATGCCCCCGTAACTGATGAGGGTGCCGTAGACCGTATCCCCGGGAGCGGCGGGGCGAAAGTAGCCCTTGTCATCCTCCATCTCGATGGTCATCGGCAGGCCCTGTCGCAGGTCCTCCACGTCGGCACGCACACGGGTCGTGCGCACGACGGTATCTCTGCCCACAGGGATGAAGTGGCCCGGCATACGGGGGCGCAAGCTCCTAGCCCGAATACCACGATAGGGCCGGCGCCGATAGAAGAGGAACAGGATGTCCGGCTGGGAGAACTTGTCGGGTTGCCAGCGTCCGTACCACCGGGCAACCCGTTCGAGTGCAGCGTCCGTGGTTGCCACGAAGAGCTGCTCCTTCCCCTCGAAGATGGCGTAGACGTAGCGGACGACCTGGGCACGCTCAAGCAGGATGTCGGCGACGCCTGTGCCGGCCTTGTAGCACGGGTAGCGTGTGCCGACACAGGGGGCGAACTGCCGATCCCCGTCGATGGGAGCGAGTTCTGAGGGCAGGCTCACAGGATGAACTTCACCTCCACCCAGTTCTTCACTTCGGGGATGGCGGTGACCTTGGCGGAGACATGCGCGACGTCGCCTACGATCTGCACGTCGACGCTGCGCACGAAGAGCTTCTGGTCAGAGAGCAGAACCGTGGTTGCCGCGGCGATCGCCGCGGAGGCTTTGGGGCCCGCCTTGCCGATCAGGTCAGACATGCCCGCGCGCAAATGATCTGCAAGCTGGTCTATCCGCTCCTTGACGCGATCCCGGCGCCGGAGGCTGCCGTAGACCCTCGTGGCTTTGCGGGGGTGCGTCCGGATGGGGTGCGAGGCGCCCATGGGCCAGAGCTGCTGCTCGCTCTTGCGGAAGAGCTCGGAGGAGATGACGTGAAATGGGATTTCGTAGCGGCGTCCCCGGTGGTAGCCCCCGCCCGAACCCGATGTGACGGGGTTGCCCTGAGCATCAAGTAGCAAGGGCTTCACGGGGTTGAGGAAGTCGAGTGCGAAGGCCGGGGCGTCTGGCTCGATGTCGATGATCTTGAGCAGATCGTTCTCAATGATCACGTCGGGCTTACGGTTCGGGTGTGTGGGCATGAGAACGGTGTCTTTCCAGTTCACTTGTGGCTCACCGGGACGAGGAAAGAGAGGGATCTTAGCGATAGGCAGTCTGCTCATGGAATCACCTGCGGAGGCATGATCTTGTGCCAGAACGAGGCCTCCTGCAACTGACGCCGCATGTAGCTGGACATCGACGCTATAGCTTCTCGCTGGGCCTTGCTCAGTCTGCGGCGAATCATCCCCGTAGCAGAAGCCGGCCGGGGGCCTGTGCGGTAGTACCGCTGCAGTATGCTGGCGCCGCTCACATCATCCCTCCGACAAAGCCGCTAGCCCGCAACCCGGGAGGCCTCCAACGCGGATTCCTCTTGATGAGCCTGCGGGCAGAGACAGCGCGTGGCGTCATCCGCGTAGTGCCCGAGACCCATCGCTTGCCCGTGGTCGGATCGAGAAGGCTGTTGGTCTCGATGATCCTGGTGAGGGGCATCTCCCAGGACATGAGCTCCTGCGGACTTTTGAGGATGCGAGTGCTCATGCTCTCTCCAATAGGAAGCTGCCGCTGACGTGTTTGGGCAAGGAGCGCACGATTGTCACAGGAGGCGACAGCTCGAACCCGAAGTCGACACCCACGATCGGGGGCTCCATTTCATTGGTCTGTACCAGATACTCGACCTGGTCGAAGCGCGTGTCCGCGCCACGCTTCAGCGAGAACGAGACGAGGCAGCCAAGCCCCTGTGCTGCCAGCGCTTCATCGAAGCTATCCTGGTGATACATGCCCCTGCGGACGGCAGCCTCGATGCAAGCGTGAACGCGGGCCTCGATAGTACGGTCTCGGCGACGAAGCTGCGCCCGGGCGGGACGGGGCTGTGCCTTCTCCCCTCGGGCCACACGCACCGCCCGGCCCACGGCGTCGAGCTGACGCTGTGCCGCCCACTGGGCCCGATCCTGGCGCGTCGGACCATCGTTGAACTTGAACAGCATCAGCTACTCCAGCACCGACTTCTTGCTGGTCTCCACGATGCGGGGCTCCAGCGCGATGCGGTAGTAGTTGCCGTCGGAGCCCTTCAGGTGGCAGGCGGCCAGGATGAGGCCCAGCCCCGACTGCGTGACGACGTTGCGCACCCACGCCTCGAGCCACTCCTTGGTGACCTTGGTGCCCTCGGGAATCTGCACGACAGGGTCGACGCGCTCGAAGGCGTACTCCTGCTCGATGCCCTTCAAGAAGAGCGGCTCTTGGCGTTGTTTGACGCGAACTTCTTTGCTCATCTTACCTTTCCTTCCTGTACGTACTTGATGATCTTGTCAGCCAGGTCTCTGGGGAGGTGCCCGGGGACCACACCGAACACGGTCCAGAAGCCGGGCCTTCCGACCACCGTAATCCTGAATCTTCGCTGGCTGCGGGATTGTTGGGGTGTACCTCGTTCCATGAAGCAGACGCGCACGCGGACACCCTTGAGCATGAAATTGAGCTTCCCGAGAAAGTCTCGCTCGGCATGGATCGTGTCTTCCCAGCGGACGTGACAGCAGGTCTTGTACTTGAGGTCGCCCTCGGGGCAGTCGGGCAGCGGGCCCCAGAGGCGCATGTGGGCGATGGCGGGGCGCGGGGTCATCCGCTCTATGCCCAACTGGGAGAGCGTGTGACCCGCGCCGTTTATCCAGCTTTCCGTCAAGGCTTCACCTGCGGGTCGTAGCGCGCAAGCTCCTTGCGGATGAGAGCTTCGACCAGGGTCGCATCCGGGGGCAGCCTCGACCAGGGGATCTGATAGGTGCCCGGCTTCCTGGTGGCAAACGTGAAGCGTACGAGATCGAAGGCCTGGGTGTGGGGGATGAAGCACGCCCGGGCACGCAGATCGCCGATGTGCCGTAGTGCCATGTGCAAATAGGCGCGGATAGCTTCGACTTCTTCCCTTCCCGGCCCAGACGTGGGCTCGCCGTGCATACAGACGCCGAGGTGCCAGTTCTCCCGGGGACAGTCGGGCATCAGATCGCGGTCGGACTTGCGCAGGCCGCGGGCTTGAGCGGGACGGGGGTAATGCCGAACGCGCTTGACCGCGTCCCAGATCGGCACCGTCTTGGCCGTGTCCGCCAGCTTCTGCAATGCCTCCCGGTAGATGAAGACTGTGCCATCCGGCCCGCGAGCGAGCTCCGCGCCCTCGACGAGCACCCAGGAGGCAATAGGGTCTTCAGGGCTGAGCGCTACGCACATCCGGTCGCCTTGGCCATAGCGCTGCAGCACGGCGAAGTCCCTGGGGGAGAGGAGCGCTCCACTCACAGCGCACCTGCCTTGTAGTCCCTGAGGAAGCGGGCGAGCTTGGTGGGCGTCATCCCGTAGGCCATCAGCTCATTCCAGGTCTTGGTGTAGGGCGTGACGTTGTCGAAGCAGACCCGGAAGATGCCCGAGGGGTACATGCAGATGCGGGTGGCGTCCCACTCGATGTACTCCTGGTCCATATCCCGGCGAGGCTTGCGCAGCGCCATGGCCACCATCCGGCAATACTCCTCCTGGGCCTCCCGCATGTTGTAGTCGGCCACGGGGAAGTGGAAGCAGCAGATACCGTGAACCTGCCGGGTGTCCTTGCACCCCCAGATGTCCCGGCGCCGCAGGTTGGCTCGAGCGGGACGGGGGTAGCAACGCTTCCATATGGGCGTGTCCCCGGGTGCCCACATCCTGAGGGACGGGAGGGGCGTGAGGGGCGTGAGGTGCTGCTCGGCGATTGTCTCGTTGGCACGCATGAGAACATCGCGCACTTTCATGGCCTTGAGGAGCTTCGGGAGCAGGCTCGTGTCGAACTGGCTCAAGGTCTCTCCTCGTTGAAGGCGTAGTCCTCGATGATCCTGGCGATGGTCTCCTGCAGGGGCTCCTTGGCTGCCATACGGAAGACCTCGGCCTCCGTCTTCACCCAGGGCTCACAGCCGGGCACGTAGACGAAGAACGCCCGGGCGCTTCGAGAGCCGTACGCCCGCAGGCAGATGCGGAACTCCTGCAGGCGCTTGAAGCTGTTGGCGACCAGCACGGCGAAACCGACGCCAGCATCGTTCTTCTCGGGCCTGTAGTCGGCGTGCGTGCAGACCGTGCGCGTGATGGAGCGCGCGTTGGGGCAGGTCTCATCTCCGGGGAGGAAGGGAAGACGCCGGCGGACCCGGGCGTGCGCCCTTCGAGGACCGCGGCGCTTCAGGGGGTTGTCAATATCATCGAAGAGATCGTACAGCGCTTCGAGTTCGTTGTCGCCGGGCTCAGAGAGTGCGTGCAGCTTGTCGCCCGGCACCTCCGTCTTCTTGCGGACGTGGATCTTGCTGCCGTTCTTCATTGTGATCTCGGGCATCAGCGCACCGGGGACTTGTCGGGCAGAGGACGCTCTGTGAGGGGCCAGCCGCACCAGCAGCCTGTCGCTGCCCAGGTGTCGCCATTGGAGCACTGGTAGCGCTGCCCCTCCTCATGCAGGTGGTACAGGTCCTCTTCCCAGTACCGGTTCCAGCGGGCGGGGCCGGTGCCCGGGACCTCATAGATGCGGCCGGGCGTGATGCCCCGCTTGAAGCACGCCGCGCAGGTCGGAGTAGCTGTCTCGTGGGGCACCACGGACACGGGCTGCGCGGTGAGGGGCCGGATGATGCCCACGGCGAAGAGGGGGCCGAGGGTCAGGACCAGCGCCATGAGTTGTAGACGGGCGTTCACGTAGTCTCGCATCTAGTTTCGTCTCCAGTTCTTGACCCCGATACCGCGTTGAGCCCTCAGGGCCGGCGCGGGGCTTCGCCGGGGAGAGCACTGGATTCGAATACGAGGTTGAGCCGCGCTTCTAAAGACAGGCCGGTTGAACCAGCCGAGACGTCCGTCGCCCCAGTTGATGCGAGCGGGCGTGACGTCGACCTTCTTCTCGACGCGATCGACGCGGACGACGTTGTCGGCATAGACGACGTTCCCGTTCTGACACGTCATCGTCGACGGCACAGTGGGGCCGTTGGCGTCGTAGTAGGTCGTGTTCGTGTAGTAGAACTGCATCAGGTCGTGTACTCCGTCATGTGCTCGAACTCTTCCTGTGCCCGCTTCTCGAGCCAGGCGCGCAGAGCTGATGGAAGCTCAACCCGTCCTATGACACGGGGAGGGCAGAGCACCGTCGACTTGGCCGTGATATCCAGCAGGATGCGCATGAACTTGTCACGACCGCAGACATTGCCGTAGTAGGCCTTGTAGATGCGCGTGGGGTAAGGTCCGCGATACTCAACGAGATGCCTGTTGCAGAAGAGGCAGCGATAGCCCTCTGGAGGCACGTCGATGGGCAGAGAGAACGACGTCGCCTCGACGCAGATCTCACAGATAGCGTACTGTCCCCGCGAAATGACATTTCGCCGCTGAGACCGCCGAAGCAGGAGCCGGCCACAGAGCACGAGGCCTAGTCCCGTCATCGCCAGGTCTTCGATGAGGAACATCAGGCGTCACCTTTCATCAGCAGGTCAACCAGGTGACCGTTCTCGTTGTCCCAGACCGCCTTGGCCTGCAGACAGCTCTGATGCTGCATCTTGCCGAAGGGCAGGAAGCGCACGGCGGGGCCCTCCCAGATGGGCGTCGCGCAGGCCACACAGGAACCGATGACTACCTTCTTCGGGGGCGGTGCGGCAGCGATACCCTCGAGCATCGCCCCCACAAGTCCCGCGTGCATGATGCTGACCGGCTTGTTCTCGTCGTCTTCTGTGCTCATTGCGCCTCCGCCCGGCCGGGCAGGTCCGTCGGGGATATCGTGTACTCGGTGGTGCAACCTCGACAGGTCACCTGGATGCTGTTGGAGAAAAGGTGGATGTCGAAGCCCTCCTCGCACTCGTTCTCGCAGGCGACCTCCAGGTAGGTCTCGGTGTTCTCTTCTACCGGGGTGCTCAAGGCTCCACCTCATCTTTCTTGGCGCCCAGCCACCGCAGCAGCTCGTAGGCGTCCCAGGGTGTGTCGATAGTGCCTATGATACGCAGGCTGTCGCCTTCCTTGCGGACGAGTGCCAGCGCCTCTGTGCCCGGCTGAGCGATGACGCCGTAGGAGACCTTCGAGAAGTCCTCCGGCGGGGCAGCCTCCGCGGGCACCAGCAGGTCAGGAAGAGGAGCGGGTGTAATAACCTGCGTGCAGCCTTGGGGCGGGTTGGCTGCCCCTATGCAGCTCTGACATAAGCCATTGGAATCGAGGGGATGCCGGCAGGTGACACAGATAGTTACGTATTGGGGGCCCCTGCACCCAACCAATACCGCCGACGGTGTTGCAGGAGGGGCATTGCCCGGCGGTGTTGTAGGGCATACCGCAGGGGCAGCAGCCAGGGGCAGCAGCCAGGGGCCCCGAAGGAGATGTTCACGGGCCGCGCGCACTGAGAGCAACCCTGCGGCCGGCCTCCATGGGGGGCAGCGCCCCTGCTGAGCAAAGGAAGCGCCCTGCCCCTGACCGTGCAGAAGTTGGTTGCTATTGATGCCCGTCCCCATGTTGTCCTCCTACTCGGCGCGGATGCCGACCTGACGCTTGGCGCCGGCACCGTGCTCCTTGATCTGCGCCACGAACTCCAGCGCCGTCTTCTCGTCACCCATCTTGCCCTTGATGTTGTGCAACCTGCAACGCATCACGAGCCGCTCGAGCGCCGCGTAGGAGAAGCCCTGCGCCGCCCCCGCCAGCCGGTCGACGTTCCAGTGGCCATACGCCGCGCAATCGGCGAGCTTCACGCGCAGGTATTCGTGTATGTCTTCGGCCGCGGGCGCCGAGAGCCGGAAGATGCGGTCGAAGCGACCGGGGCGGGTCACCGCGGTGTCCAGGATGCGGTCGTCGTTGGCGGTGGCGAAGAGGATGGTGTTGTCCATCTCGTGGATGCCGTCGACCTTGTTCAGGAAGATGTTGAGAAGCGCGGGCGTGCCGGAAGGGCGGGCCTCCGACAGCACGCGATCGAGGTCCTCGCAGAGGGCCAGGCGGAGCTGCTCGGAGGTGCTGGGCTGTCCGAGGTGGCGCGGGGTAACCGCTTCGGCGGTGCCCCAGTTCTGATCGCCTGTCTGGAAGCCGGGCGTCATTGCCGCGTAGTCCTTGGGTGTCAGGAACTCCTCGACCCGCATCTCGTAGACGGAGGCGAGGATCTTGGCCGTGAGCGTCTTGCCGTTGCCTGGAGGGCCCACGAGCATCAGGCCCAGGCGGAAGGGCACCTTGTGCTTCTCGTAGAGGGACCGGTTGCCCAGGAACTCCTCGATCTCGCCCTGCAGCTCATCCCGGAGCTTCTTGGGCAGGAAGATGTCATCCCAGGTCTTCTTGCGCTTGGGGCGAGAGCAAACGACCTCAAGCTCTGAGAGCGCCTTCGAGAAGGCGAGCAGCTCGGCCTCCGGGCCCAGCAGGTGATACTCCATCGTCGTGCCGTGCAAGCTCGTCACCGGGAAGATGGCGAGCACGGTGTGGTCGTAGGGCGCCTTGAGGCTATAGGCGCCGGGGAAGTCAGGGTGCAGGGGGAAGGTTCCGATCATCGGGAACTTCTCGAGCAGGAGCTGCTTGGGTATCCACTTGGCGAAGTCCTCGCCGTGGTCACCCGGGTCGAGGCTGGTGCCCCGGGCCATCAGCCGCTCGGGCTCCTTGGCGAAGCAGTTCTTGTAGAGCTCGGAGAGATGCAAGCTGAATGCATCGCGGCGGTCCTGGTGGGGGATCATCAGGGACCAGTTGTACGAGACAGGGGACACGTTCTACCTACTTTCAGCAGCCGGCGCGCTGCTCTTCGTCGAAGCAGTGTTCACAGATGGCCATGCCCTGCACAGAGGTGTAGAGGCAGTGCGAGCAAATGGGGCTGCTGCAGACTTCGCAGTCTCCCATCCAGGCCTCACCGCCGTACCCGCAGCGACGCTGGCGGTGCCACCGCAGAGAGCCTCGAGCCGGCCGGGGCGCCTTACGCACCACACCCGGCGCCACGTAGATGAGCCCCTGCTCCAGCCACTTCTCCAGGCTCCAGGTCGAGACGGGCATCAGGTCCATGTGCTGCATGTCCCGGCCGATGGTCTCTCGGTAGTCCTTGAGCTGTACGAGCTGCCTGGCCAGGGGTGAGGCGCGATCGATCCCGACGGCGTAGTCCTTGCCCCAGATGTTGTGGGAGATGGGGCCAAGGGGGACGCCCCGCCAGACGTAGAACTCTTCAGGCGCCATCAAACGATGCCTCGCATCTCGTCGTCACAAGAGCCACAGAGCAGGTCGATAGGGGTCAGACAGTTGATGCAGCCCGTGCGGTAGCAGGCCTGACACTTCGACACGTCGTCCTTGCTCTTCAAGCTGCTCTCGCACCAGCCGCAGTTGCAGGCGAAGTAGCTGCCCCGGATGCAACCGTGGGCCGGGCGAGGCAGCCTCCGGGCGATCCCCAGTAGAGGCACCTTCACCCAGCACATGGCTTCTAGCTTGCGCAGCGTCGCACGCGAGATGCGAAACCTGCCGAGCTGACCTATCTCGCGCACCCAGACCTTGTTGGGGATCTCGGCAAGCTGACGTCCCAGGGGTGAGCTCGGGTCCACGAAGAACTTGCCGTAGGGGTCCTGCAGGCTGCGGTTGGGGCTGAGCTGTCCCAGCACCACACCGTCCTCGTTGGTCACGTAGCCGCCCTTCTTCACTCGATCCCCAGCTTTCGCTTCCAGTCCAGGTCGTACTCGCGATAGTCGCCCGTCAGCTCGGTGCCGGCGTCATAGTCCTTCGTGGCCCGACCGCCCTTTACTGTCGGCGTCTCGGAGTGGTTCATAAATCGAGCGTGGTCCCCCGGCAGCACCCAGTGCTCGGGGCGCATCACGGCGAAGTGCTGGATGAAGCGGAAGGCGGCCGTACGCCAGGCGCGTGCAACGTCCCAGGAGATGAGCTGATCGAAGCCCGCGGCGAACTCCCAGAGGAGCTGCCCTTCTTCGATGGCGTAGCGCGTGAAGACACCCAGGCCATGGATGGGGCTGACCCTCAGTTCGACGGGGATGAGAAGCATCAGGGATACCTCCGACGCAGGCCCCGGACGGGCCGCTGGTTCCAGAGAGCCCGCAGACGTGCGTTCTCTCGCTCGACCTCGGATAGCTTGGGCGCCAGGGGGTTGTGCCCTGCTACGAAGAGCCAGAAGATGCGTGCGGCCTCCGCGGGGTCGTAGTCCTCCCCGAAGGTGACCTTGCCGGTGGCCATGTCCAGGTTGACCAGCATCTTCCCTTTGGCCCCCGTGAGCACGAAGCTCGTAAGGAAGGAGGCGGGAGACTGCACGAAGAACGTGGCGTCCGCGGAATCGGCTTGTGTGGGCATTGGGTCTCTTTGCTGCGAGCTAATCTTACTCTACCGCATAAGACGAGAAGGGTCAAGTATTCTGGGATGAGATATGTAAGAGCAGGGACTACAACAGCCCCGCCCTGCTCTACGCTTGCGAAGGGGCTGATCGGAGGACACTGATGAATCTGTGCATCTGGCAGATGTATCTCGTAGGGGTCACGCTTGTCTACGTGGCCTGGAGCACACCCCTGCGGCCCCGTATACCCGAGGAGGTAGACTGAGGACATGATGATCCTCTACATCGCGGGCGGCATCCTCGTCGCCTTGATACTGGGCCTGGCTGCACTCAGGCGCTGGGCCCCCGACGAGTTCGGCTACATGGTGCGCGGTCTCGCGGACCTGTTCCGCGGCTGACCGGACACACCTGAGGGGCGGCACGGGCCGCCTCTTCTTTGCCCCTACTTGGGTCCGAACGTCTGCGTGTTGCTGAGCTGGCAGGGGCCGGCGCCGCGCACGTAGGGCTTGATGGGGTTCCACTTCTTGCGGAAGCTCTCCATCTTGGGCGTCACCTTCTGTACGTCGAAGTCGATGAGCGAGTGGGGCTTCCAGGCGCCGGTGTCGGGGTGCTGACGCCAGAAGAGGTTCTTGCCGTGGGCGTCCATCACCCGGAAGCGGCTGTCGGCGTCACCGGTGGTGGGCAGGGTGTCGCCCACGCGCTTGAGGTGCTCAGCGTGGCCGGCTTCGGCCTGGGCACGGGTGAGGGCACCGCTCTCGAGCAGGGCCTCGGTGGACTTCCCATGGACGAAGGGCTCCAGGGCCATCTCACGACCGCCGGCATTGATGGTCTGGCGTTGACGAGGCGTGCCGTGCGCGGGACCGGTGCCTGGCTTGTAGAAGGGCACGGTCATGCCCTCCGGGTGGTGCTTCATCGTGGCCAGGTTCTGCTCGGTGCCCTTGGCCAGGTCGGCCAGGTAGGGCGTCTTCACGCGGTCCAGGGCGCCTGTGATAGCCTTGGCCGGGGGCGATGCCTTGGCTGCGCCCCAGAGCTTGCCCAGGAGGCCGGGAGCGGGCTTGGGGGGCGCTCTGCTTTGGGGGGCAGCTTGAACGGGGCCTCGCCCTTCTGGGGCGTGAACATCTTGCCGACGTGCAGCGCTTCCTCTGGGCCTTGACCCGCGACAGGACCGAAGCGGCCGACCACCGTGCGGGACGAGCCTGCGTCGACGGTGCCGATCGTGCGGGCGGTAGTGCCCTGCTCTTGCATCCGTCCGGCCCAGCGAGACCAGGGCCCCTTGCCTGCCTCGAGCTGCTGCTTGAGACCCGAGAAGCCCTGAGAGCCCAGGGGGAGCGTCTTGGACTGCAGCACCTTGGCCCAGCGAGGCAGGGCGAGCTTGCGGTGGAGCGCCACCTTGGTCAGAGCGTAGAGAGTGAGCTCGGCGTTCATGGTCCGAGTATACCGCCTGACGTGTCGGACCGAAACGTCATTTCGCGCGCTCGCTGAAGCTGGCCAGCAAACGGCGGGTGAGGCTCGAGCTCGGCTCACCGGGGCGGCGGCTGATATCGAAACCAGCAGCCAGGCGGTCGAGCTGCTCATCTGCCTCGCGCTCACGCCGCTTGAAGTGGTCGATGCGCAGACGGGCTTGCGCGGGCCGAGGCCGATAGCGGGGACACCAACCTGCGTTCATTTGCTCGTCCACTTCCTGAGCATGATGTCGTCCAGCATCTCGATGTCCTTGAGGCTGTTGATGTCGATCCGGCTGATGGGCCTGGACCAGTAGGGCAGCTTGCGTCGCAGACTTCCTGCCCGTATCCGGGGGCTGGGGTGGTGGAGGGCGTACCAGAGGGCAGGCGTACCCTCATGGAGCAGACCGTACTTGGCGCGGAGGCGGTCGTAGCGATCGTAGTGGATGCCGTACATAGGCTCACCAGGGCCCGAAGCGCCTTTCGTCCGAGGCCTGTATGTCCCTGATGGTGGCGGCCTCGATCTGGCGGATGAGTATGAGACGCAACCGCCATACCTCAGGCGACACCCAGCCGGGAGGCTTGCGGACCATGTGGGCGATGGCGGGACGGGGCCGCCAGCGATGAGGGTTCGGGTCCAGCAGCTCGAGCACGCGCCGCACCGCCACCGCCAGCGACGCATCAGGGGCACTGAAGGCTCTCCCGTTGACCTTGCAGGACTTCTCGCCCAAGGCGCACTCGACATAGCCTTGCCCGAACTCGCGGCTCGTTCTGGGCGATACGCGGATCTTGGGGTCGTATGCCTTCAGATGCCGACTTAGGGCGGCGAAGGAGAAGCTCATCAATCTACCCAGGAGACGTCGCCGTCGGCGATGTAGGTCGGCAGACCGAACACCTTCGTTGGCTCGAAGCCTTCACTGTAGTCTTCCTTCCACTGATCGGTCATGTCGTAGAGATCCTCCCGGCAGAGGTGGACATGGCTGGGCTCGCGCTTGTAGATCAAGTGAACACGGTTGCACGCCTCCTGTACTGCCGAGATGAAGCCCGCCTCGAGCTTGCCATACTCCAGGGGGAAGCAGCGCTTGCGCTTGATGTGGCCTCGGATGCGGGGGTTGGGGTGCATCAGGGCTGTCCAGAGTGAGGGTGACCCCCAACGCCCGTAGCCCCGATGCGTGAGGGTAGCGTATCGATCTGGCTCAAGGATCGTGAAGCTCATCAGTCCACCCAGGCCACGGGGCCCTGCGTATTGTCGTGGAACTTGACCTGGAGGCCGAAGATGGTGATGTGCCCGAAGCGGAAGTCGATGGGCAACGCGAGGTCGTCAGACGTCGCCTCGTGGAAAGCGCGCCAAGCCAGGTGCGTGACGTGCAGGTGTCGGGGTGGGCCGGTAAGCAATTTCGCGCACACGATGGCGTCGCTCAGACCCTCCTTGTCGAGACACGTCAGCGCGGCCAGGGGCCTCGGCCGGCACGCGCCTGACCCCCGTAGGCTACTCGCCCTCACCTTGGAGCTGGGCCAGAGAGCCGTCCGGCGTCCAACCAGATGTGGCAGTGCCATCCGGGCCAGGCCGCCGGCGGTGACGTCAGGGCGGTCCATCTCGATCACGTCGAAGAGCGTACCGTTGATACTGACCGTGGCGCCGTTCTCGGGCATCACGCGCAGGCCATGGCGGCTCCTGGCGTTGCTAACGCGCGCCTCGGGCCAGTAGGCCTGCAGGTAGATACGCAGCTCGTCGACGGTGCAGCTCATCGTCCCTGCTCCCAGGCGTTCTCGGCGGCGGTGAGCTCCTCTGGGGGCATCCCGCGGGGGCCCGGCAGAAGACGCGCATGGCGACGGGGGTAGCCCCAGCCCGAGCGCAACCTCAGGCGAGCCTGGGCGGGAGGAGGGCGGCTCGCGCGGCGTGGCCCAAGCAGACTGAGCAATATCCACCGCCCTATAATAGAGGCTGTCGCATCAACGGCTAAGAACTCGTGCTGACGCACGAGGTAGGTACTGCTCCCATAGCTGTAGCGGCAGAAGGGGCGGTCACCTCGAGGGTTGCCATAGGTGACCTCGGCCTCGATGTCGGGGCAGTAGGCCTGCACGTAGGCTGTCAGCTCGCGTTCGGTAAACATCAGTCCACCCAGGAGTGGTTGTCCGGCGTGATGAAGATGGGCAGGCCGAGGATCTCAAGGGGGCCGGGCCCTTCTCTCAGCTTCCGGTAGTGCTGGGCGAGTTCGACCACGTAGGACTTCTGCAGGTGGATGTGTCGGGGCTGACGACCTGTGGTCACCTCGAAGTGCTGTAGGGCTATGACGATGTCGGCACGCATGTCGCCCATGATGGTGCCCTCGCTGGTTCGCTCGCAGCCCTTGTGGGTACGCAGGTGAGCCCGGGCGGCTCGGGGACCCACCCGACGGCGCACACCAAGCTGCTCGCGTATCCAGGGGAGGATAAGCCCGGCCGTGGAGGTGGGCTCGAACATCCAGGAAACGGGCACCTTGATGAAACGCTTGCCGATCACAACGCCGTACCAGGCGCGTAGGCCTCGGTCGGCGCAGTCTTCCGGCATCTTCTCGACCCCTACATCCGGGCCGGGGAAGTAGGCGTGGACCATAGCCGCTAGATCAGGAACTGTGAACATCAGTCCACCCACACCAGGCCCGCCGGCACGTCGTGGAGGAAGATGGCGTCTTCCTCAATCATTGCCCCACCGCCCCGCCCGGACGCTTACGTAGAGGCGCTAGCGCATAGTTCAAGCCAGCGGAGTGGGACCGTGCCGCTGAGCGATCCACGCACATAGCATCGCGCGCCCGCTTGATGCTATGTGCGTGGTGCATGAAGCCGCGGTAGCGCGCATAGTCCGTGGCGGTTCTCACCCAGCGGCCCCGCACCTTACGAGGAGGGAGGAAGGGCAGGCGTCGCCCGACGTGATGGGGGACGATGGCACGGGCCAGCCCCCCCGCGGAGAAGGCCTCGAACTCGTGGGGCCCGACGTCGGTGTCGTGCTGCATCAGGTGAACGCGGTACCAGCCTCTTGAAGCCCAGGGCTCCTCGTCGGCAAGGCGGACAGTAGCCTCCGGCCAGTAGGCCTGGATGTAGTGCTCGAGCTCCTGCGGGGTGCAGCTCACTTGAGATACTCCGCGTCCGCGGCGGCCATCACTTCGAGCAGGGCCCGGCGCTCGAAAGCCCGAACGCCGCCCATCCGCTCGACGTCAGCCAGCGTGAGGGGTCGTGGCTTGGGTCCCCTCAGACTACGAGCTCTCACCTTCTTGCTCGGCCCCGCGTTGATGCCCAGGTGTCGCTTGGCCACGGCCACCACCTCCGCGAGCGACCAGTCCCGGTGGAACTGCCCCTCCGAGAACTCGAAGAGCTGACGGGCGTGCGGGCCCGAGCGGATGAAGAGGATGCGTCCCTCGATGATGCCACCGAAGCCCTGCTTCTCTGCCACCCAGATCTGCAGGCAGCGGGGTATCAAGGGGCGGAAGACCTCCACGATGGCTGCGTGGAAGGCGTCGAAGTCCCTGAAGCAGTTCTCGAGTGCGTTGGGCCCCAAGAGTGCGTTGCTCATCGAGCCCCTGTCCTGTAGGCGTCTCGAGCCTCAGCTTCTGTGAGTTGGTAACGGCCGCGCAGCATCCGGATGTGCGCCTCCTTGCCCGTGCGCAGAGAGACGGTAGAGCGGCCCTGCGGCCTGGGGGCGAGCCCTGACATGCGATACCTCGGGCTGCGCTGAATCGCCCGTATGAGATCTGCGACGGAGCTCGCCATCGCGAACCAGCTCGCATGTACCGCCAAGGGCTGCCCCTGTAAGTGAAAATGGTGAAACTCATCGGTAGATACAGGGGCGGGCATGATCGTCTCGGGCCGGTAGGCCTGCAACGCACGCAGCAGTTCTTCGGGGGTGACGCTCACCCTCTCAGCCTACCGCAATCTTACACGACGGCGCAAGGATTTAGTGTGCGCAGGATGGGGCACCTGACGTTGTGAGAAAAGCGCATCCCGGAACCAGGCGAACACATCGCCGACGGTAGCTGTCAGCTCGATGCGACACTCCTCAAGCACGGCCCTGCTATGGCTCTCCAGCACCACGAGGGCAAAGGACCCCTGCGTGTTCTCCCGCCGGGCCACGATCGCCTCCGGCCAGTACGCCCGGGTGTAGACGATGAGGTCGGCGTGGGTGACCATCAGCGGGTGTGCTGGTGCAGGATCTTCCCGAACGCCTTGGCCAGCTCGGGGTCGAGCACCTTGTGCCTGTTGGCCTCGGTACACCAGGCCTGCGCTGCCAGCCCGAGAGCCGTCGAGCGCGTCATCGCTTCTTTGGTCAGGGCCCGCAGCACGGCACCCTCCGGGATGGGGTAGTGCCGCAGGTCGTGACAGTCGCAACCACAGTTGGCATCGTAGCCGGCGAAGCCCAGCTTCTCCTTGGCGGCCTCGTGGTCTTCTTCACAGACGGAGCACGGGTGGCACTGGATAGCCGCCGCGATCGAGTAGGCGAGCTTGGGACGACTGCGCGCACGGTTGAGCCCGCGGATGACCCGCCCGACGTGAGGTGCGGCTTCGGCAGCATCAGCAGGTAACGCCCGTGTCGGGTTCTTGGCGCGGAAGGCTGTGCGGCCAGCAGTCATCACGTTCTCGGCCAGGGGCTTGGAGCCTCGAGCTGCCTGCAGGGCCTGTGCCCACGGGTTGGCGAAGGCGCGCTTCTCTTTGCGAGGAAGCTGCCCCACGCCGACGTCATAGCCCTTCAGTCCCCCGAGCACCCTCCCCAGGCCAGGGCCACCCCTGAGCCCAAGCAAGCCCCCCAGCAGCGCACCGATGAGAGCCACATCGCTTCCTCCCATCGCCTTGCCTGCGGCGCCACCCAGCATTGCGCCCGTAGGGGCCCCCAGGAGCCGTCCAAGACCCTCACCCGCCCGAGAACCCCCGTAGACCCCTCCGAGACCATGGACGGCACCGTGGAGGGGATGCACGTCCCTGTCCTGAGCCTCGCGCGCACCCGACAAGGCGGCGATGAGCTCGGGCACCGATTCGATGCCCAGGCCTAGCGAGGCTGCGAGTGCGAGCTGTGAGGGTGTCAGGTTGCGGGCCATCTTACACTCCGGCGGTAGAGCGAAATGTCATTTCGCGGGGGAGGGTCGTCAATGGGGCACAGTCTCGGAGATAAGGCAAGCGAGCACCAACGTCCTGCCCGCGACCGACGGACGGGCAATCGGGTGCTCGAAGGGAGACCGGGTGTCCTCGAAAGCCTGGCCCTACCCCGCTGACATACGCGGCTACATCCTCGACCTCGTCATCTACGATGATCGCCAGGGCGCCATCGACCATGAGGTCTACCACCACGTCTGCGTCATCGACGCCGAGGCTCTGCACAGCGGCGCCCGTAGTCCGGACGGTGAAACCTGGTGCAAGATCAAGTCGCTCGACATCCTCGAGACTGCCGAGCGGCTGGGCACCGGTGCTGGCGTGGTGGTCTCCGTCGACAAGCTGCTCTTCGTGACGGCCATCCACGGAGATCCCGATCTGGTGCCGGTGTCGCTCGATGAGCTGCGGGAGCTCGGCCTCATCTTGCACGAGGGTGGAGACGAGCGCAGCGGTGTATCGTGAAGGAGAGGAGGTCATCTGATGTGGATCGTCTTGTGGATCGTGCTGGGACTACTTGCTGTGGTTGGTGCTGCTGGTGCTGGCTACTGGTGGGGGCGGTTCCTGAGCCGCTATGAAGCCGAGGACGCCTGGCTCGAGGGATGTCGCATCGGCGAGCAACTCTTGACTGGACGCTTGGCAGACGAATCTCGGCAGAAGTACGGCAAGCAGAAGAGGAGAGGCAAGCATCTACCGACGCCTCTTTCCGAACAACCCTCGTAGCTGTGCGATAGCAGCCGCACCCGGCGAGCGCTTGAGGTTGAAATCGACGATACGAGCGTTTTCGAGCTTGCTCGTGGTGGGATTCCAGGTTGCCTTTACGTTGCTCGGGTTCTTCAGTACATCCCGCAGGATGACGCCTTCGGGGAGCCTCGACTGAACGTGGTCTTGTAGTGCCTGAAGGAAGCTATCTCGCGTCGCCTCATCGATCGTTCCTCGACGTGTCCACCTCTCGAGCGTCTCGCCCGGCACATAGGGGCTAAACGTACGATTCCAGCGCGTCTTGCCGGTGACCTTGTCGAGCACGGGGCGGCTGGAGAGCTGACCCTCGTGGCGGTAGGGAGCCGCGAGCTCGTGAGGGATCTCCGGCAGGGCGCGCAGGATGTTGTCAGTCTCGGCGCGAAGCGGGGCGGCTGTCCCTACGGCTACACGATTACGTTGGCGCGCTCCGGGATGTACAGCAGGTAGATCCCCTAGAAACGACTTGGCTGCATGGAGGTGTTGCGAGACCGGCGCAAAGGGGGCAGGCCCGAACGCAACCTCCGGGAACTGCTCCATCCCCTGTTGCATGACAGCGACAGTCCGCGGCGCAGTCCCTTGCTGCCGCATCTTTTGCCCCCAGCGCTGCCAGGGGCTGCGGACCTTGTTGACGGCCGCGTGGATGTCGTTGGGCGTGCCGAGGCCCTGCAGCGCCTTCGCCCAGCGTGGGGCTGCCAGCTTGCGCCCGAGAGCGGCCTTGGCCAGTCCGTATAGGGCGAGCTCAGCTTCCATCTCAGTACACCGGCTGGGCGTCTTCCTTGCCGGCGTGATAGCCGCCGAGGCCCGTGCCGAGCGCGGCGCCCACGAGACCTCCGCGGCGGATGCTCTTCTTGGCAGCCTGGTGGTGCTGGAAGCGCTGCACGGGCTGGTGAAGGCCGGGCTTGGGGCTCACGCGCCCCTTGGCAGCAGCTCTGCCTCCGTGGAAGCCGCCGAACGCCAGGGCGGCCAGGGTGGCGAGCGTGATGGGGTCCATGGCGGTCTTCGCGCCGGACATCTTTGGCAGAGCGGGGGGCCGCATGGGGGCGACCTGCATCCGGGGCACCGGCGTGGTCTGGATAGCGGGAGGCGCGAAGGCACGACCGGCAGGGGCGGGAGCTGCGGGCTTGATGGCGTTGGACCAGTTCGGCCCGCTCAGCGCCGCGGCCTGCCCGAGGGTGCTCGTCTGGTGGGAGGGGGCGGCAGGTGTAGCCGCTGGCTGCGCAGGCAGAGCCTTGCCGCCCACGTAGCCCTTCAGCGCGTCCGCCATACGCATCCCGGACGCCGGTGTCCAGGTGTAGGGCTGGGCGTTGGTCGCGGAGGGCTTGTACGTCAGGCCCTGCGCGGCGTTGCGCTGGGCGATGGTGGCGGGCGCGGGCAGTGCGGCGTTGTTGGCCTGGATCTGTGTGTCGAAGGGGCCGGCAGTCTTGGGGTGCATCGAGCCCATCGTGCGATTGACCGGCTTCCAGGGCTTGAGCTTCTGGGCCGGGATGAGCTTCTGTGGGGGCGCGGCGTTCGTGGGCAGACGCGCCCCGGCTTCCTTGGGCGCCTCGGGGGCGGGCAGGAGGTCTGCGAGCGAGGGGCCGGACTGCGCGGTGTCCTTGTGGGCGCCCCGGGTGGCCAGCTCGGTCAAGACGGTGCCGCGGGCGCTGGTGAATCGGTGGTCGGGATGTGCGACCTCGGCGGAGGTCTTCTCGTCATCGTCGATCAGCTTCTTGCCGGCGACGGCGCCCAGGGCAGAGCCCCCGGCGATGGCGGGGCCGCGGATGTTGCGCTCCACGCCCTTGCGCACGAAGTGCTTCACGATGGGGATCTTGGACATGATGGGGTGCGTGTGAGAGGCGACCTGCTTGGCGGCCTGGCCCAGGAAGTTATTGGCGACCATGCCGCCGCCCAGGGCGCCCAGCAGTGTGCCCAGGAAGGCTTGCTTCTCGGGACCGTCAGCCTGCTCGTTGATGGCCTGCGCCACGCCCTCATTGAAGTAGTCAGTCCAGGTCTTCGTCGTCATTGGAGGGACACCGCCTCATCGTCGAGCATGGAGGCCGGGAAGCGCATGGACTTGGCTCCCTGGAGCGCCGGGACCTCATCGGCGGCAAAGTAGGGGCGCCCCAGGTGGGCCTTGAGACGGGCGCGCATTGCAGCGGCGCGCCCCTGGGGCTTCTCGAGGACCGCGCCCCCAGGCACGGGGCGGAAGGTGCGGGCGGGGCGGTTGAGGGCAGCCTCGAGCGTCGCACGCACGGCCTCGTTGGCGTAGACCATCAGGAGCGTGTTGCCTCCGGGCTCCAGCTCGACACGCCCCACGGGCGTCACACCGGGACCGTGGCCTATCTGGTAGATGCCGATCATCGTAGTGTGATGCGGTTGCCGGCGCCTGCCGTGTTATCGGGGTGGTTCCAATCCCGCGCCGCCTCCGCCCGTTCGCGATCCACCTTGTAGGGGTGTAGCCCCGCGTCGCGCAGGTCACGCTGACGGGAGAGGTTGTAGTTCATCCCCTGTAGACGCATACCGGCCCGGTTGTTTTGCTGTTCGGCCTCGAAACGCTGGCGCCCCAGGCGCCCCTGCTCGAGCTTGTTGGCCAGGTCGCCCGTGGTGCCCAGCGCCCCGAAGAGCGACTGGAGCTGCTTGGAGCCCACATCTTTGCGCTTCAGCGCGAGCTCCTGCTCCTTGTAGGGGTCAGTGACCGCCGACTGCACGAGGCCGCGCCCCACGCCCTGCGCCATCCCTTGAGCCATCAGCTCGATGGCACCGGGGGGCACGAGCAGGCCCCCCTGCACGCCCAGGAGGCTCCTGACGTGCTCGGGGGTGACCTCGGCGTTGGGGAACTGGAGCACGCCGCGCACGAAGGTGCCCGCCACGGTGGCGTTCTTGGCGACCTCAGGGGCGTACTGCACGATGACGTCGAAGATACGGCGAACCTTGGACTGAGGGTGCTGACGCAAGTCAGGGAAGATGCGCAGCATATCGCCGAAGGTGGCCTCGATCTGACGCGCGTCGATCATCCCCTTGACCACCGAGTACATGCCGGACGCCGTCGCCAACGCCCCGCCGAGTGCGAGGTGCTGTCCAACGGGGTGCTCGAAGAGACTGCCCAGGAATCGTCCGGCACCACCAATGAGCCCCGCGGGAGGTGCCGCAGTCTTCGTGGGGCCTCTGCGCACGGTGCCCGCGATGCGGGCATGAGCGACCTTCGAGAGGCGACCCTCAGCAAGGAACCTGTCAGCAAGCTCCATCGGGTTCATCAGTCGGTTTCTCCTTTAGACGATAGACAAGGGCTCAAGGCTCAAGTCCCTGTCTCCTCTCGGTGAGCGAGCTACGAAAGCGTCGCCCGTGCAGCGCATCGGTCATATTACCCCAGGTCTGCCCCACGCGGGGAGCAACCTGCAGCGCTGTCAACGCCGGGATGATAGCACCCCCGATACCCGCAGGCTCCGTGGGATGGACTTTGCGTGACTTGGCCAGAGAGGCGGGGTCGTACTGCTTCTCGTACTTACCTGTCGTGGTGTTGAGACGGGCGGGGCCCGTCTCGGGCACGTTCATCATCCCGCGGGTCTTCTTGCCGACACGCTGCCCTGTCCGACAGTTGCGGAACTGGTGTGTGGCGTCCATCATCGGTCGGACCTCGTAGGTCTGCGGCCGGCTCATCGTCTCCAAGAAGCCCAGGGCGCCGCCCCTGGAGCTACTCTCAGGCGTGCGCATCCGGAAGGCGAGCTTACCCAGCTCGTAGCCCAGCTTCAGGCTCTCGAGGGCGGACTGGGGCGTGCTGGTCTCGGGGGCCGGGACACGCCGCACCATGCTCGGGTCCGGCGGCTCAGGCTTGTACTCCGAGGAGAGCGCCCTGGCCAGCGCCGTGCGGGGGTCCAGCGCTTCAGCCAGACGCCCGGCCATCAGATGCCCCCGAGGCTCACCAGGACCCTCCTGGCCTGGCGCATCTGCGGAGCGAGAAGCTCCCGGGCCCGGTCGTTCTCCTGCTTCTTCTTGTCGTTGGCCGTCACCGTGTCGATGGCGAGCAGCATTGGGTGGCGGCGATGCACGACCACGGGGCCGTCCACCAGACCGGGCAGCGCGGAGGCGAGCTCCTTGCGCAGGGCCTCGATGTCTACCGACGCGCACTTCTCGACGCCGCCGACCTTGAGGTAGCCCTTCTTGGCCAGCTTGGCGATGGTCTCGGAGAAGAGGTCTGCCAGGGCCTCCTTCTGGTCGGGGCGCGCGGCCATTGACATCTTGAGTAAGTCAGAGAGCTCGGCACCACCGGCAACGAGGTCGCGCACGACGTCGGTGAAGTGAGCACGCTCCTGCAGCGTGAGGCGATCGAGGTCGGTGCGTTCATAGCGAAGCAGCTCGTCGGCTGCGGCCATCTTCTGGATGAGCTGCTGCACCTCGAAGCGGTTGAGGCTCTTCTCAAGCACGGCCGCGTCGGTGGAGGCGCGCTTCTCGGTCTCGAGGTACTCGGCCGGGATGGCGCTCATCTGGGAGACGTCGGGGGTTCGACGGGGCGGGGCGAGGTGGTAGTCCGAGATGTCGAGATCGTCCGCAGCTTCCTTGGTGGGCGAGGCGAGCTCGTCGACAACGGCGCCCGGGTCACACTTCTCGTAGCGCACGTCACCACCGTCACGGTTGGGCAGGAGCTGCTGGTAGACGGCCACGTTGGTGGCTTCGCCAAGGCGACGCGTCTGCTCGGGGTTGAGCTGCTCGGAGCGCGCCAGCTTGACGGCCAGGCCGTTGAGGGCGGCGCCGGTCTTCAAGTGCTCCCGGGCAATGTCGCCTGCCCACCTGGGGTAGTTGTCGGCTTGCACGGCTCGTGTCATCTCATCTCCGATCGGTTGAGGTTAGAGTACCGCGCTGAGGTTCTGTGTGTCAACGAAGAGCCCCAATACCTTCTACGGTCGTCGAACTTGCACGGTTGTGTAAGATGCAGGTAGGATCGGGGTACAAGGTTCTCGGTCGAGCCCTTTCGACCGAGAGGAGACACATGGGATTTACGCGGTACTGGGAGCGCCCCAAGGTGCTCGAACGGCACCGGTGGGACGTCTTCGTCGGCTGCGTCTGGCAGCTCTGCATCTACGTGCAACCCAACGTGATGCTGGGCGGGTGGGACGGTACTGGCGTCGCCGAGTTCGGCCCCGACAAGCTCTACTTCAATGGCGAGGGCAAGCGGAGCGGCGCGACGTTTCTGTTGTCTCAGGACTTGGTCAACCCGTACCCCCCTAACCGACAGGGGCGCTACGTGCAGCACTGCAAGACCGACCGTAAACCGTATGACATCATGGTCGCGGGTTGTCTCTTGCTCCTCAAGCTCCTCTTTTCCCGGGAGGTCGTCATCGCGGTCGGTGAGATCGAGAGCTGGGACGAGGCTATCGAGCTTGTCAATCGGGCCCACGTTCTGCATACGCGGGCCTCGAGGGCCTGTATCACAGGCGAGCCCGAGGGGCGGGGCGCCATACGGCCTCGGGGGCGAGCTTGGAGCCTGCGCTGGATCGAGCGCTGGATCTGGGAGGTGTCCCTCCAGAGTGAGCGCCACGGGGTAACCGTATATCGCGTGGCGGCCAGAAGCGAAGGGGAGGCCACCGTGCTCGCCAAGAAGCAGGCGCGCACCACCCAGCCTACAGCGTCGAGATGGCGACAGCGCTGCGACGTGGTCAGCGTCTGCGCCACCGGCATCGTTGTAGAAGGCAAAGGAGGGGTGTTCTTTTGAACTTCAATCCGCGGACGAATCCCTTCTGGGCGACGCAGGAGATCGTATACAGGCAGAGCATCAAGCGTCCCCACGGACGCGGGGGCAGCTTGCGCACGCTCCCCCAACAGAAGCTGACCGTTGAGGTGACGCGCTACGACGAGAACCTGGGGCCACCCGCGACCGTCCACATCAACGTGACGGCTCGCACGATTGCGGAAGCCTGCAAGCAAGCCATCCACGACGCCCACTACGTCCTACCCAGCACCAGTTGGGGGCCGAGACGCTACAAGGCGGGGGCGGTGTATCCCGCAGGGATGCCGTGGCCGAAATGACATTTCGCAGGGAGGGCACTTGAGCGAGGAAGAGAAGAAGCCCCCGTTGCTTTTGACTGAGGACGCGGGCAAGGACAGGATCGTCGAGGTCGACTACGTAGCCACAGAGCGCAGGCTCGTAGAAGACATGAAGACGGCCTATCCTGGTGTCCATACGCTCGTCGACGCGGCAGCCGAGCGGCGACAGCTCGCCAAGGCGCTCACCTTCGGCATACGCTACGGTCGGCCTCCAATGCACCAGAGCTTCAACTTCATGGCGCAGTCCGCGGCAAGTGACGCGCTTATGGGCCGTATCTCGGACATCTACTTCAGCGAGATCGAGCGGCGGGTGCGCCAGTACAATAAGCGCCCCATTGGGCGGGGGCGGCTCGTACGCAGCTCGACTGTCAACGCCCAGGTCGGCCGCCTGGCCCGCACCGAGCCCCTGCGCTTCATGCCCAAAGAGGCCTACCTCCCCCCGATCGACACTACCTACAAGGAGATACCATTTTGAAGACCACCTTCCGGCCCGTCGACCTACAGAAGCTGACGGGCATCTCGTACCGCCAGATCCAATACTGGGGCCGCACGGGGTTCTTGCGCCCCTCCAGCCTCAGGCGCGGGCGCTACCATGTCTACACCTTCGCTGACGCCATCAGCGTGGCCGTGTCCATGTTCCTGCGGGGCAAGAAGAGCGACAAGAACCGCTATAGCATCCAGAAGCTGCGCAAGGTGGCGTCCGAGCTGGCCGGGATGCTGCCGGAGGACATCACGCTTCTGCGCAATCTCCTCTTCCTGTTCTTCGACGAGGGCTTCATCTTGCTAGACACCGTCGCCGCCGAGCTCGGGCGCCCGCTCGGCATCCCGAAGGTCAGCGAGGGCCTCGCGGGCAAGTTCCGTGTCTTCGAGGTCGCCCCCCTCTACAAGAGAATCAATGAGCTCTGGCCGCCCAAGGCCATCGAGCTTCCTGCCCCACCCATCAACACGACAGCTCTCGGCCCACTGGCCGTCAGCGTATCTGAAAGGAGTTCCCCATGAAAGCACTCGTACTACTCTTCACCCTGGTCAGCACCGTGCTGGCCCAGGACACGCCTTCCGGCATTGGCCAACCCGCAGCGGACGGGGAAGCCTGGTCGATTCCCGGAACCCAAGAGCCGCCTCCTCCCCCGCCCACCCCCATGAGATATCAGCCGTCCCCGCCGCAGTCCTGGGCCGGGATGGGGTATCGACCGTCGACGGGGCTGGCGCCCATCAAGACACTCTCCACTTGCCGCAAGCATTGGGACTACTACATCAAGGGAGGCCAGAAGGAGACTGTCTACGCCGATGAGATCCCGGCGGGGATGACGGCGGGGGACGTACTCGAGGCCCGGCTCCAACCTCGCGGGCTGACCGTGGACTGGCCCAGCAACCGGAAGCTGCTGAACACGTACCCGGCGGGATACCCTCCTACGTGGCACCTCCCGATGCGGCTGCAGCCGAGGTGAGTACCGGGCGAAATGACATTTCGGAGGGGGCCACGAGGCCCCTTCTCTTTGCCCTTGTTTTCTGGAGTAAGGTGCGCTAACATCCTGCCCCACTGAACTACCCGACTGTATCGAGGAGGTGTTGAACATGGGCAAGATCATCAAGAAGGCCACCGTCAAGAAGACCGCCACCACGAAGAAGGGAACCAAGGGCACGAAGGGCACCAAGTAGTCCCTCGACATCTCCAAGGGAAAGACCCCGGACCGCAAGGCCCGGGGTCTTCGCTTTCTGGCGCACCTGGAGAGATTCGAACTCCCGACTGCGCTCTTAGAAGGAGCGCCCTCTTCCAAGCTGAGTTACAGGTGCAAGGGGCGGTAGATTAAAAGAGGCTGCTCTGTTACACTAACTGTATGTCGAACTCCAGCGCATACATGAAGGTCTACGTTCTAGCGCGCTACCACCGTCGGAAGGACATGTTCATCCAAAAGATGGGAGGGCGCTGTGTGCGGTGCGGAAGCGCCGAGAACTTGCAAATCGACCACATCGACCCAAAAGAGAAGACGCACACACTCGCGAAGATCTGGTCTCACAAGAACGAGAAGATAGAAGCGGAGCTCGCAAAGTGTCAGCTTCTATGTCAGCCGTGCCACAACGCGAAGACATTAGCAGAAGTAGGAAAGAAACCGGCTAAGGGAACTCACGGCACATTGTCGGCGTACCGCTACTGCAAGTGTGAAAAATGCAAAAGAGCGTGGTACGACTACAATAACGCCCTTAGACGAAGGAAACGCGCAGAGAAACGTGGGGCCGGAGGGATTCGAACCCGTCATCTTCTCGCTTAAAAGGCGAACATCCTCCCGTTGAACGACGACCCCATACGAGTGGCCAGCCCGGCAGGGATCGAACCTGCTGCCTCCTCGTTAGGACCGAGGCGCTCTTCCAGATGAGCTACAAGCTGGCGTATGTGGGTCTTCGTTTGAGGGAGATGGGGTGCCGGACGGGGCTCGAACCCGCGACATCCGCCGTCACAGGGCGGCGCTCTTCCGACTGAGCTACTGGCACCATGATGCTGGAGCGGCAAGAGGGAGTCGAACCCTCGTGACCGGATTGGAAGTCCGGGGCCCGGCCGCTAGGCCACTGCCGCATGAGAGTGGTGAGCCCGGCAAGAATCGAACTTGCTTCCCCGGCTTCGCAGGCCAGTGCTTCTCCGGCAAGCTGCGGGCTCAAAGTGGTGGTGGACCGCGTCGGAATCGAACCGACAAGGCTGCTCGTTGCAAGCGAGAGTCTCCGACCCAGTAGGAGTGCGGCCCAGATGTTCATGGTCTTGAGAAGCTCCCTGGAGGCCTCGAACCTCCGTCGCCAACTTACGAGGCTGACGCTCTTCCCGTTGAGCTAAAGGAGCAAGTAGGTGTTTTGAGTGTTGGAGCCGGAGGAGGGGGTTGATTCCTCGACATCCCGCTTACAGGGCGGGCGTTCTACGCTGAACTACCCCGGCAAGTGATTGGAGCCGCCTTCGGCACGACCCGCGTGGCCTGCAACGTCCGCAGACAAGACGGCACGAGCTTGGAGCCCCTGGTCCGATTCGAACGGACTGCCTTTCCCCTACCGAGGGATTGCTCTTCCTGACGAGCTACAAGGGCATAAAGTGGAGCGGCAGACGGGGTTCGAACCCGTGGCCTTCGCGTTGGCAACGCGACGCTCTACCACTGAGCTACGGCCGCATAGAAGTCAAAACGCCCTGGTCCTTGCGGGCCAGAGCGTCTAGTTAGAGTGCTTGAGGGTGGGGGACTAGAAGACAGCTCTGGCAAGGCGCGCATGACCACGCCCGCGGGTTGTACCCGTGGCGGCGGTCCTGGTGGTTTTTGCTCTGAGCGTGTTCATCTTCGTGTCTCTCACTATGTTATACGCCGAAGCGTGCCGTTTGGGGACACCTTTCTCAAAAATAGTTGGTGGTAGGCTCGGTCGGAATTGAACCGACTGCCGTCTCCTTCGAAGGGAGCTGCTCCTCCGGCGAGCTGCGAGCCTGTATGGGCCAGCCAGGAATCGAACCTGGGTCAAAGAGTTATGAGCTCCCCGCTTGACCTTCCAGCTACCGGCCCGGGCAAGATGTGGTGGGCACCGAAGGAATCGAACCCTCGTCCTCTGGGTGTAGGCCAGCCGCTCTCCCGTTGAGCTAGGCGCCCGTGAAGTGTGGTCCCCTTGGCCGAGTTGAACGGCTGTTTCAGGCCCCCATGGCCTGCGTCCTGACGTTAGACGATCCGGGGATGTAAGTGGTCGCGGCTAAGAGGCTCATGAGACCTCGTACCTGTACAGGGTTTCAGCCGCGGTATGTGAACCCGAGAGGGCACGATCCTCTAGCCTTCAGATTCGGAATCTGATGCTCTGTCCAGTTGAGCTACGGGTCCGTACGTGGCGGTCCACCCTGAAAGATTCGAACTCTCGTTCCGCGGTAATCGGCCGCGTGTCTTGCCAGCTAGACGAAAGGTGGATGAAGAGAACTCGACCTGCCCGGAGTTGGGGCGCCTCTCGAGACAAACGCGGCCGAGCGCCACGCGGTCCCGGGCAGGTCGAAGGTGAAGTGGTTGCGGGGACAGGATTCGAACCTGTGACCTCTGGGTTATGGGCCCAGTGAGCTGGCCAGACTGCTCTACCCCGCGATGAGTGGTTGCGGCCACGGGTGTTGATCCCGTCGTGCTGGCCTTATGGGGGCCTGCTGCGCCCGGCGCGACCGCGATGATAGGTGGTGGGTTCCCGGGGTAACGATCCCCGTTCCTCTGAGTAAGGGTCAGGAGCTTCACCATTAAAGCTTGGAACCCAGATTGAGTGGCGGTTCCAGAGGGGGTTGAACCCTCGCATCCCACTAGACAGGCGGGCGTCCGTTCCGCTGGACCATGGAACCGTAAGTGGTACCTCCAGACGGGGTCGAACCGTCTTCCCCTCGATGAGAACGAGGCGACCTAGCCGGTAGTCGATGGAGGCGTGAAGTGGCAGCCCGTGTGGGGTACGATCCCACGATCTCTCGGGTGAAAACCGAGTGTCCTTGTCCGCTAGACGAACGGGCCATGAAGTAGTGGTCGGAGTGGGGGCGCTCGAATCCCCACGGAGTTGCCTCACCTGCTCCCAAGGCAGGCCCGGAACCATTTACGGTCTACACTCCGACGAAATGTCATTTCGGAACAGCAGGCGCCGGGCGAAGAGGAGAGCATCCTCAACGGGCATATGTGCTCGGCGCCTGCCGATATTCTGTTGTCAAAAGAAAGAGGCCAGGTCCTTTTGCAGGGCCTGGCCTCGTGGTGATGCTTGTGGTTCAGAGGTTACGTCAGGGAGCCCTGCAAGGCGTGAGGTCGCGGCTCGGAATCTTCATTCCGAACTACGACTGGCATGCGCTTAATCAGGGTGCTCATTGAACGTGGTTCCTCCGGTCTCTAATACTCTACTCCCGCGTGGGAGGTTTCGTCAACTGGTAGACGCGCTTACCTTCGAGGAGGTGCGCCTCTCATCTCTTCGACTGCTGCGAACTCGCGGTCGCAGCGGAAGGTGTGGAACGAGGACACGGACTTGTTGAGATTGTAGCCACCCTGTCGACAGCCGCGCAGACACCTGTGGTTGACGTCGGCGTAGGCGCGGTTGTAGGCCAGGATGTCGAAGAGGCTGACGCCGCGACGAAGGCGCCCGTGAGCGCGAGGTTGCAGGCGTCCTCTCATGTGGGCTCTCGCAACCAGCAGCCGAAGTGAATCCTCAGGTGTAGCGGGAGGAAGGGCACGATGCAGAGCCAGACCTCGACGACAGGCAGGCGCCAGTCGAAGAACGGGTAGGGCACGCAGCCGCACCCGCAGCGCCCGACCTTCCAGAAGAGGCCCATCCAGGCGTCCTGTGCCTTGAACTCGAGCCTGGCCGTGATGGGGAAGCGGTGATACCAGCCCAGGCTCAGCAGGTCGCGGCGCTTGACGAGCTTTTCGATCCAGCCCCACCAGCGCGGCTCGTCGTACTTGATCGGAGCCCCGTAGCCATAGGCCTGGTCGAGGAGCGGGTCCTTGCCCAGCTTGAACGCGGTGCCAATGACGTCAGGCCCGTCGTTGGGCGCCCCGTCATCCAGATCCCCAGAGAGCATCCGGCGTGTCATCTTGACCTCCTTCCGCCGTGGACCACACGGTCGTATTTCTTGATAGCCTCGCGCATCGGGCTATCAGGCCAGTCGTCTCCGGCGACATCACGCAGCTCCTCGGCAGCCTCCAACTGCATCTTGGTGACCGCCTCGTACTGCATCGCGCGAGGGCTGCGCCGCAGCGAGCCGCCCTGACCCCCGACCGTCTTGAGGTGCTTGCGGAGGCTGGGGCCCAGGAGGTCGAGGAGCTTGCGGAGTTGCTCGAGCTGGAACTTCTCATCGTCAGGTTCGTACGAGGGGGGACCCGAGCAGACGCTGCGGTCTCCGGAAAGGTCCCAGTCCATGTCGCGCTCGACCCCGTAGAGCCAGGGGCCCAGGCCCGCCAGCACCTCCGCAATGAAGGGCCAGCGGGCCTTGACCTCGGTGTCTTCGGCGATGGTCTCGAGCAGGTCCTGCAGCTTGAAGCCTGCGCGGTCCCAGTGCCCTCCGCTCATGTTCCTACTTTCGGGCGACGCCCCGTGGGCTTCGGCAGGATCGCCGCAGCGTCCGCGGTCCAGAGGAAGTTGTTGCAGTAGCCGCACCGGATGACGGCCGTTGCGGTGTTCTTCTCCTCGGGTATCTTGGCGAAGTGGTCCGGGACATCTGCGTGATAGCGCCCCAGCAGCTTCCAGGTAACCTCCTGGATGAGCCCGTAATCTGAGTAGCTGCGTCGGCAGGAGGGGCACCAGGGGCCCGCGCCCTCCTTCCCCTTCTTGGGGCGCCGGTGATGGGTCGTATGTGCCTTGCGGGGGCGCTGTGAGGGGAGCTTGCCTGCCATCACGCCTCCTTGGGCTCGAGCATAGCCACGAGCTCAGCCTCAGAGATACACTTGATGCCGTGCTTGGCGGCCCCTTCCGTCTTGTTCTTGCCGGGGGATTCCCCCACGACGACGTAGCTCGTCTTGCTCGAGACGCTGCCCACGCAGGCACCGCCGGCGTTGCGGATGGCAGCTTCGAAGGCAGCGCGGTCGGCTGACAGCGTGCCCGTGATGACGAACTTGAGCCCCGCGAGCGTCTGTGCGCCTGAGGGCTTGGGGATGGCCGTGACGGTGATGTTGTCGATCAAAGCCTGTACCTCCTTCTGGTTGGTGGCGAAGTGGGCCACGATCTCGGCCGCTGCGACCGCTCCGATGCCTTCTGCGCCCCTCAGTGCCTCCGCGGACCCCACGGCCAAGGCGAAGGCGTCCCACGTCCAGAAGTGCTGCGCCAGGGCCCTGGAGTAGGTCTCTCCGATCATCGGGATGCCCAGCGCGTAGATGGCCCGGTTGAGCGTCATCGTACGCTTGTCCTGGATGGCCTTGTGGGCCTTGGCGGCGGAGCGCTCAGCCATGCGGGGCAGAGCCTGCAACTGCTCGACGGTCACGTCGAAGAGGTCCGCTTGGCGCTTGACGTGGCCGGCCGTGATGAGGGCCTGCAGAAGCTCGGGGCCGACGCCCCGCATGTCGAAGGCCTCGAGGCACACGAGGTGCTTGAGGCTGCCCAGCAGCTTGGCGGGGCACTCGTCGCTCATGCACATGAGGGCGGCTGCGTCCTCCTTGTCGCGCCCGACGGGACCGTGGCAGACGGGGCAGTCCGTAGGCTCCGTGATAGCTGGACCCGAGGGACTGCCGCTCGGGCGGTCGGCACGGCGCAGAACCTGGGGGATGATCTCGCCGGCCTTCTCCACCACCACGTCGTCGCCGATGCAGATGCCCCGCTGCGTGATCTGGGCGATGTTGTGCATCGAGGCACTCGAGACCTTGGTGCCAGCGATGCGCACAGGCTCCAAGACCGCCACGGGCGTGATCTGCCCCAGGCGTCCCACTTGCCAGATGACGCCGTTCAAGCGGGTCGTGGCCTCCTCGGCCTTGTACTTCCAGGCCACCGCCCACTTGGGGGTCTTGGTGCGGAAGCCCATCAGCGCGTGGTCGTTCAACGTGAACAGGTTGACCACGACACCGTCGACCTCGTAGGGGAAGGTCGCGCGCTTGGGGCCGAAGTCCTGGATGTAGGCCCAGACTTCGGCGACCGTCCTGCAGAACTGCGAGCCCGGGGGCACCTCGAAGCCCTGAGCGTGCAGCCACCGGAGCGTGTCAGCCTCGGTCTTGATGGTCTCCAGGTCGTTGCCGTAGGGCCGGTAGGCGTAGAACGAGAGCCTGCGGCCGGCGGTGACGGTCGCGTCCTTCTGCCGCAGCGTGCCCGAGGCGGCGTTGCGCGCGTTCGCGAAGAGCTCTCGATCGCCCGTACGTGCCAGCTCGGCGTTGATGCGCTCGAACTCGGCCTTGAGGATCATCGCCTCGCCGCGGATGTAGACGCGCCCCTGGTGGGGGATGACGAGCGGGATGCGCTTGACGGTGCGCACGGTGTGGGTGATGTCCTCGCCCTCGTCGCCCGTGCCGCGCGTGACGGCGTGGTCGAGCTTGCCACCGTCGTAGCAGAGGTGAACCGTGAGCCCGTCCAGCTTCGGCTCGCAGTAGTAGCCGACGTCGGCGCGCTCGAGCTCCTTTCGAGCCGTGTAGTCGAACTGGTGCAGGTCGTCTTGCTCCATCGCGTTCTCCAGCGAGAGGAGGCGATAGGGGTGCGTGCGCTTCTCGAAAGCGCCACTGAGAACTCCACCTACCCTCTGTGTCGGAGATTCGGCAGTGATGAACTCGGGATGTGCAGCCTCCGCGACGGAGAGCTCCAGCATCAGTACATCGAAATCATGGTCTGAGATGCGGGGGGCGCTCAGCACATAGTAGTGGTACTCGTGCCACCGGATGGTCTTGCGGAGCTCTTCAACTTCTTCTTTCAGCGTAGCCATTGTGGGCCTCCTGGGCTCGGGTGTCGATTACATACGTGGGGCGGATAGGGGTCCGCGTGTTCTTGATAGCAGTGTTCGCAGTAGAACTCTGTGTTGATAGGGACGGGACTACGGTCGGGGCCCAGGCCCTTGGCTCGGGCCCGGGCGATGTTGAAGTGCATGCCGCCTGTGAAGAGCTCGCTTACCTCCACCAGGCAGTTGGGGCACTCGTTGCCCGGCATGTTCTCTTCTTCGGTCAGCTCCGCCCCGCAATTCTCGCAGTGCTCCTCAAGCCATGTCCACCACGTCTTGAGAGGCTCGGGGAGCTTGTGAGGCTGGATGCTACTCAAGTCCCGGGGGCGGACGATGTGGCCTCGAACTGAGGGGGCAGGGTTCCAGCGCCGGATCTCAGTCAGGCTCTCGACGAACTGAGCGTCGATGAAGTCCTGCCCCCGGTTGCTGAAGACGTAGCCGAGAGTGTTGAGGGCGGCCGGGCAATACTGCAGGTGGACGACGCGGGGGTGTTCTTTGACTACTGTTCGACAATGGCGGCAGATCATCCTCCCTCGCGCACAAGGGGCTCCATCCCTGGAACGTCCTTGACTTCCAGGTCGGCTTTCAACCTGATCGGCAGGTCCCGCAACAGTTCGAGCTTGGCGATGTGCTCAGTGAGCTGTTGACCGTACTGGGCTATTTGAGGGCCGCCAAGCCCGCCCATAGGCAATGCGCTTGTGCCCGCCAGTTCGAGCTGGCTCTGCAAGTCGGCACAGGTATTCAACATGTAGCCAAGCAGGCGCTTGATGTCTCGCAGCTCGCCCTTGAGCATCTGCTCGTAGGTGAAGCGCGGCGCTTTCGAGCGGGCAAAGGCCTCAGCCGAAGCCTGAGCCGAGATGGCGCCGCGCCTATTCTCTTTGCGTCTGGGCATCTAGATCTTCTCCTTCTTGAGCATCTGCAGTTCGATGCGATCGGCGAGAGCCCTGAGGGCTTCCGCGGGGGTAGGGGCAGTCTCAGCCGCCCAGCTCTTCTCTTCGTCGAGCTCGATGGTCACAGTCCACTTGGCGCCTGCCTGGTAGAGCTGCATGGCGTACTTGGCTTCCTCGAGCCCGTAGCCACCCAGCACCTCGTGCCAATCCTTGACCTCGGGCGGGGGCTCGCCGCAGGAGGGGCAGGGCTCGGCTGCCTCCGGGTCACCCCCGCCTCCGCTCACGACGTGCTGGCCGGTGTCGTCGCAGGAGCCACAGGGCTTCTCCTGGCCGCGGTAGTCCTGCCCACTGAGCGCGGCCCTCAGGATGTGCTTGAGGGTGCCCAACTCGCGGGCGGTGTCATCGGTGCCGTGGTCCAGGGCGTAGCGGATGCCGCCGGCGAGCTTGGCGGCCCTCTGGCTCGGGTGAGCCCGGTCCCGGATGCGGTTGAGCTCCTGAACGAACCAGTGCGCCCGGTGACAGGGGCAGGTGCCTCCGCCCCTCTCCATGCAGCCGGGCCAGGGGCAGCGGGAGACGTCAGACACGAAGCAGACCGTGCAGCCGCTGAAGGTGGCCTGCAGGTGGTGGATGAGCCTGTCGATGACCTCCTCGGCAGTCAGTTCGAGAGGGGGGCGGTTATCGTCATCGTAGCGCTCGGGCAGGTAGAGCTTGCCCGTGCGAACGAAGCACTCGAGGTGGGGCAAGAGCGCGCGGACGTGCTCCTGCGTCAGGTGCATGGGGATTACGCGGCAGCCGAGCTCGATGGCGTCCTGCTGAACGAACTCGGACTTGCCCAGCACGCAGATGCCGCCGTCCAGGTCACGAAACGCGGCCTTCACGTAGCCCTCGGGGGTCTCTTTCATTTTGATAGCGGTCAAGGCTTCTCCTTCTTGCCCCAGATGATGTCGTAGATGTCTATTGCGTCTTGGCTACCGGCCTTGCCGTAGGCGAGCTCACTAGCGTTCGGGCCGAAGCCCGCGAACTTCCCGTCCTTCACATAGACCTCGGTGAGACTACCTCCACTGTCGATGTAGAAGAGCTGCTGCGTGGGCATGAGCTGCGCTGTCTCGAAGAGGTGCGCGATGACGGCTTCAATGTCATTGGTGACGGTCGGGTGTACGTCCCACGGGCCGACGTCTCGCAGGACAAGCACGCCGGGAGCGTCGCGCATAACGTGGAACCGCGCTCTAGGCAAGGTCAAGGTTTCTCCTTCTTGCGGAGCTGCTCCAAGTCGAACTCCACGTTGTCGTTGATGGCGGTGTTGCCGTCGGTGCCGTCCTCGAGGGTCTTCTTGTAGCCGCCGGCCAGCGTATTGAGCTCGGCGATGGATACCTCCTCATTAGCGGGCAGCCCGTCGAGCACGTCGGAGAGGTGCCAACAGATCTCGGCGAACACCTTGTTCGAGGTGGCACCGCTGAAGCAGTGCGCACAGAGCACTACCTTCTTGGAGAGGCGCACCGAAGAGGACGTCGTGACGCTCGCATCACACTTGAAGCAGAGACGCTCCTCGACCTCCTCTGGCCCGATGAGTGTGTGGCAATCGGGGCACCCTACCTCTTGGGGCATGCCATCAGGCACGAAGGGGAGGAGGGGCACGAGCTCCTCCTTGGAAAAGGCCTCTCGACAGGCGGGGCAGGGGTAGATGGTGACTTTCAAGATTGCTTCTCCAATTTGGGGTAGAGCACCGCGTCGATCGCTTTCTCATGGGAGCCCTGCGTGTTGTAAAGCGCTTCGAGCTCGCGTATCCCGTCTATGTAAACAAGCTTGATCTGTGCGGCCTTTTGTGCCGTCTCGAGGAAGCCGTCTGAGCTCGTATCCTCGACTGGGGCCTGTCCGTTGGGGCGACCGAGCCAGCCGGTAAGGTGCATCGCAACAGCCGTGCAGACCACGAGGCTGTGCGTGGTCTCAGTATCTGGGCACGGGTCCCCCGGGCCCTCCACCGCACCCGTCTCCGGGTCAAGCTCATAGTCTATGCCGCTGACCTCGATCTCGCAGAGGCGCAGGGGCGCACCACACCCTTCCGTCTTGCAGACGCATTTCACTTGATCTCCTCCACGTGGATGTCGATGTTTTCGACAGCCATCAGATCATTGGGCGGATCGTCGGAGGTCCACCTGTAGGGGTTCTCGGTCTTCAACCGTGGCAGGATAGCCTCTTCCGCGGCTTGCGCCGTTGGGGCGCCCTGCACCACGAAGCGCTTCGATCGGGGCGGGTACGTAGTCACCCAGACTTCGAACGTAGGCATGGGGGTCCTCCTGAAAAGTAGAAGCAGCCCAATCTGAACAGACTGGACTGCTTCTCTTTTACCCTGAAAGGGTGGAGGCGGTGCATCGGGCAGGGATCGAACCTGCGGTGTTCACCACTCAGGGTGCCGGATTTACAGTCCGGGGCCTTCGCCACTTGGCCGCACCGATGCGAGGGAGGCCGCGCTGAGAGTTGAACTCAGATCAGAGCCTTTGCAGGGCCCCGTCCTCAGCCGGAGGACACGGTCATAGGGAGTGGTGGGCTAGGTCAGAATTGAACTGACTTCTCCTGCTCTTCAGGCAGGCGCTTGGACCGTTTCAGCTTCATGCCCACGAAATGGTGGCGGTAGCTGCAGGTTCCGACCCTGCGTCCCCCTTGCGGGAGCCTGGCTTTCCAGACCAGGGGTTTTGCCAATTCACCCAAGCTACCAAGTTGATGTGGCGGAAGCGGAGCGAGTTGAACGCTCATAGGGCTCGCACCCTTTCCTGGCTTCAAGGCAGGATGTCCCAGCCGATGGAGCACGCTTCCAAAAGTAAGAGCGGAGGCGGAGGGCGTCGATCCCTCACGGGTGTTACCCCTCCCTGTTTTCGAGGCAGGGTGTCCTAGCCACTGGAGCACACCTCCGAGTTGATGATGGCGGATGGTGAAGGCTTTGAACCTCCGTGGGTGTTACCCCGCACCGGTTAGCAACCGGGCCCATTTAGCCGCTCTGGCAACCATCCGCGTAATTGTGGCTCCGAGGGAGGGATTCGAACCCCCAACCGTTGCGTTAACAGCGCACCGCACAGCCGTTGTGCTACCTCGGAACGTATGGAGTAACATTGGGTGCTATGCCGAAGACAAGTGAAGAGATGAAAGTTTGGATGAAGGGTCACCGCAACCGCAGACGTAACAAGTTCGTCGCCCTCTTCGGAGGGAAGTGCGTGAAGTGTGGATCTACGGAAAAGCTACAGTTCGACCACATCCAGTTAGGTACCAAGACGTTGGGTTTGGGCAACATGTGGGCGCACAGCGAAGCAAAGATTCTGGAAGAGCTGGCCAAGTGTCAGCTTCTATGTGGCCCCTGCCATGTGCTGAAGACGTTAACCGAGCGAGGGCAGTTCCCGAGGAAGGGTAGACACGGCACCATCGGGTGTTACAAATACTGTCACTGTGTCGAGTGCCGAGGCGCCCAAGCCCGCTACACCGCGGAGTACCGAAAGACGCACCCAAGAAAAGATTACAAACGTAAGGCTTCGAGTATTGGCAGCCCCGCTCCGATTTGAACGGAAGTTTCCTGGGTCAGAACCAGGCGTCCTGGGCCTCTGAACGACAGGGCTGTACGATGTCAAAGAGCTGGCGGGCCGCGTAGGATTCGAACCCACGTTAACCGGGTTGGAGCCGGTTGTCCTAGTCCACTAGACGAGCTGCCCGTACTTCTGGATCTGGCGCGGTCGGTGGGATTCGAACCCACGAGTGTCCGGGTCAAGGCCGGATGCCTTAGGCCGCTTGGCGACGACCGAGTTGTGGTCCGCCCCCTCGGATTCGAACCGAGACGTTGACCGGGTCTGAGCCGGCCTCCTCTGCCGTTGGGATAGAGGCGGATGAAGTGGTGGGATTGGAGAGATTCGAACTCTCACTGAACGGCACCTCAGGCCGCTCCCTCTGCCGATTGGGGTACAATCCCGTGTTCTGGTGCGGCACCTCGGATTCGAACCGAGACTTACTGGGTTTTGAAGCCAGGCCCTCTGCCGTTGGGGTAGTACCGCGAAATGACATTTCGGAGTAAACGAAAGACCCGAGCTCTTGCGGGCTCGGGTCGTGTCAGGTGGGATCTAATTACGGATGCGCGCTACACGATCGAGCCCTTCAGAGAATTGAGCCAATAGCAAAACGACTGAGACTGGCTCAGTTGCAAACTCGAAAGTGATAGCTGGGTGCGCATGTTCTTATCCGTACGACGTAATCATACCCGCAGGGGTGCGTGGACGTCAACCCTTCAGCTTATGAACAGCGTCGTTCTCGGGGGGCTGCCGGGGGTAGAGCATCTCCTGGATGACCTCAACCAGGTGGTCGTTGTCCTCCTCGGCCACGATGACGCCATAGATGGTCTTGGTGCCCGCCAGCGTCGCGCGCTTGTAGGCGCCGGCTTTCGACGCGGGGCTGATGAGCTCTGCTCTCACGGGTGGGTGGCTCTTGGTGAACTCGTCGTAGAGCTGCACGGCTCGGATGGTGGGCGTCATCACGTCGATGAGGACGCCGGCGGGCTGACGGGGCCAGGGGCCGCACTTGTACCGGATGAGGGCGGCGGCGTGCTTGAAGTGTTCGGGAGGCAGCACGTAGAGCACGCCGTGCAGCCGCTTGATGATGCCGAACGAGCGAGCACCCAGCGCCTTGTTGTCGGAGACCAGCGCGATGATGTTGGAGCGGGGGAGCGGCTCGGGCTCGTCTGTCACCCGAGCTCACCCGCCGAGTAGAGCCGGAGCGCCTCCGCACCCAGCTTGGCGTAGATGAAGGCGTGCAGCGTGTCGTCGGTCTGATCGTGGCCCAGCCCGTAGGTGCGGGTGAAGATCTTCGGGCTGAACTCGACGTGGGGGCTCGTGAAGTCGGATTCGTACTTCTCCATGTCCACCCAGGTCGGGAGCTGGACCCGCCGCTGCTTGATGTCCATGAACATCTCGTCCATCGCGTGCGTGCGGTTGATGCTGATCTTGTGGGTCTCGGGCTTGTAGGCGAACTTGGGGCCCGAGCCTGTGTAGGCCATCGGGTAGACGCGCTCCCACCCGCCGCAGCGTCGCGCGAGCTCACCGTTGCTACCCCACTCGGAGGCGTCAGGGGCGATGATGACACAGCGGAAGGCGTGGATGAGGCGGACGATCTCGTCCAACACGAACTGGGGGTCACTCTCGTTGGGCTCGAAGCGGCGGATGCAGACGGGGGTGAATTTGTTGTTATAAAACCCGCAGATGGTCAGCACGGTGCGGGAGGGGCGACCCTCTCCCCAGTCGATGCCGGCGAACATGCGGGTCGACTGGGTGTAGAGGTCGGGCTCCATGCGGAGCTGGGGGCCGTTCTGACAGGCGCCGATGACCTCCTCGCGGGTCAACGCCTTCATGGCGTCGTCGCAGGGCAACCCGAGCACCTCGTTGTAGAACTGGACCTTGGGGTAGATCTCGTAGGGGACGAGGACGTCGTTCTTCCAGTCGAGCCAGCCGCCGGGCTCGGAGTTGAGTGGCACCATCAAGCTCGTGATGCGGAAGCCCAGGTGCTCACCGCCGGAGTTGAAGGCGTGCCATTGACCGTTGCGGCGGTTGAGGGGGCGGCGGCAGCGAGAGGCCGAGCAGATGGGGCCATGCGTGCCAATGTTCTTCTCGCCCAGAATGTTCCAGGTGTTGCAGGAAAGGCACGGCACGATCCACTCGCACTGGGTCGACTTCTTCCACCAATACTCCATGTGGTTGGAGTTGGAGAGGGGCGTACCGACGTAGAAGCGGCGCTTGTAGTTGGAGTGGGTGAGGGTGCGCTCGATGACGGGGACGTTGGAGGGGCGGATGAGCTGCATTTCGTCGATGCAGAGGCGGTCAGCGCGGATACCTCGAGTACGGTCAGCGGTGTGGTAGGCGTAACGGAAGCGCATCACCGAGCCGTTGGTGAAGTTCTTCGTCTGCACGGCCTTCTTCGTGCGCTTGCTGACGCGGTACTTCTGAATCCAGGGGCTGTCCTCTATCAGGGGGTCGACGCGGTCGACGGAGAAGTCCTTCGTGTTGGAGAAGGCGGGACTGACGTAGAGGAACTCGAAGCGGGGGTAGAGGCAGCTCTCGATGACGCCGACGGCTGACATCGTCGAGGATTTTTCGGTCTGTCTGGAGCACCTGGCGAAGACGAGCGAGCTGTCACCGTCAACCGGGGCGCCCCAGTGCTCGCGGTTGTTGTACGACCAGGGTTTGATCTCGCCCGTGTCGTCCTTGATGCGCAGGATGGCCTGGATGTAGGAGGTCATCCGGGCGCGCTGGAGCTTGGGGATCGCCTCGGTGAAGTCCTCGACCTTGGGGCCCTTCGACGTATCCGCCGGGCCGCCCGGAGGCGGAGGTGGGGCGCCGGGTGGCCCCCAGTTACTTGGAGGATGCGGATTGAGCATCAGGGGCGACCGGCATCGAGATGACCTTGGAGCTCTCGCCTTCGGGGAGCTGGGGCACGAGGATCTTGAGATTCGCTATATCCCCGGAGGAGATGGCACGCTTCAGGTCCATCAGTTCGTTGGAGGGGATGCGCTCGATCTCGGCGAAGAGGGCGCCGGCGGCAGTGCTCTCCTCCGGGGCGCCGTACTTGAGCACGACCTGGGCGGCCTTGAAGAAGAGGTTGGCGGCGAGCACGAGCTGGGGCGTGATGGGGCGATCGGGCTGCTGCAGGCCCTCCATCAGGCGCAGATAGCTCTCGTTCTGGATGCGTTTGGATTGCTCGACGGGGCCCCCGAGCTCGGCGTCCTTGACGGTCAGGCCCGCTTTCCAGCGGATGGTGATGACGTCGGCCGGGTTCTCCATGATGGCGCGCTTGATGGCGGCCTCGCGCCCCGAGAGCCCTTCAAAGTGGTGTCGCCAGCTCTCCAGGTTCATCCGCTCAGGATTGAAGAAGAAGTCACGGTAGACGAGCACGGCCTCCGGCGTCAGGTGCAGGTCGGACATGTCCGCGAGCACGGTCGCGATACCTCCGGCGGAAAGAATCGAGAGCAGCATCGCCTCCACGATCATGCGGATGCGTCTGATGCGGGAGAGGGCCAGCGCGTCCTTCCAGGCGTCGCTCTCCCGGACGCACTCCTCGAGGCCGAGCTTGCGCATCAGCTCCAGGTAGGGCTTGCGGAAGCGGGGGCCCAGGCGCCGCTCCGGACGGAGGAGCACCTCGACGAAAGCCTTGGGCTGACCCTCGTAGACCTGCTCCTCGAACCTCAGCAGGTCCGAGCGGCTGGGAACTTCAAGGCCGAAGGTGTGCAGTGTGCGCGTGAGGGCCGCGCCGGTGTTGCGACCTGCGATCTGCGCCAGAACAAACTTCTCATGCGGATAGCGCATCCGACCACCGTCACGCCTCCTCGGTGACCTGACCCATGCGGCTCTTGAGCGTGGCCAGGCCCTCGACCACGTCGTCGATAGCCTCGCGGGCGGTCACGATGGCGTCCTCGTCGATGTCGGTCTTGGCGCCGTAGCGAGAGGCGATGAGCAGCTCGGAGAGGCGGCTGGAGGTCTTCTCGAGGTCCTTGATGTGGTCGACCAGGATGCCGATGTTGCGGGGATTCAGGAAGTTGAGCCCCAGCACGCGGTCGAGGATCTCGGGGTCCTCGATGGTGGAGGCCAGCTTGAGGGTGTCCTTACGCAGCGACTGCACGACGGCCAGCTTCTGGAAGACGGCGACGCTCTCCTTGACCTGGTAGCGCTGTTCCAGGGGCGTGGGGCGCGTGACGTCCAGGATGGTGGCGCTGCCCTCGTTGGCGGCGGCCAGCTTGGTCACGAGCTCCACGGCCTCGTCGCCGGGCAGGCCCAGGACTGCCAGGGCGTAGGCCGCGGCGTCCTTGTTGAGCTCCGAGATGGGCAGCTCGTCGAGCCCCTCGACCGGTCGGCCGCGGATCTGGAAGTAGCCTCCCACCGATCGGACGTTGACGGCGGTATCCGCGAAGGCGGTTTCGATGGCAGCCTTGGTCAGTTCGTTGGCGTTCCCCACGAGTTGCGTGGCGCCCTTCATCTCGGCGAACTTGGCCGCGGCGGGGATCACGTAGCCACCGGGCATGTCCCGGAGGGGTTCGATGTTGGTCACGATCGACGAGACGTGCAGGTGCAGCGGCTCCCCGGTCGCCAGCTTGACGTGAAGGATGGGCGTACCCGCGTCCTGCTCGATCGATTCGATGGTGAAGGGGCGCAGCGCGACGCCGTAGCCCTCCGTCTGGAAGACGAGCGAGCCCGTCTTGCCCTGGCGAATCTCGTCGCCGGCGAAGGGGGCGGGGGCGGCCTCCTCGGGGATGGCGACACCAGCGATCTTCTCTTGCACCGCGGTGGCGTCTTCACCGATGAAGAGCTGCTGACCGATGGGGGAGAGGTCGAAGTTGTAGACCTGGGGGTACACCCAGCCAACCTTCTCCTCGCCCGAGAGCGTGCGCACACCGTAATAGCCGTAGCCGCAGTCGACTGCCTGGCCGAAGCCTTCGGCGACGTGGGCGGTGGGGGTGAGGCGGCTGGAGGCGGTCAGGGTGACGCTGGAGGCGTGGGCGAGCTTGGCCAGGATCTCCTGCGGGTCATCCACCAAGGAGGCCAAGGCGTTGCGCAGTCCTTCCGCGCCGACCTGGATGACGTAAGGGGCGTAACCGACGTCGGATGCCAGCTTGAGCGTGTAGCGGCCGGGGCCCTCCATCAGGATCTGCGCGACGTGAACGGGGAGTTGCGACGCTGCGGCCTTCAGGAAATCGTGGTTCTCGGGCAGTTCGAGCTTGAGGATCTCCTGAATCCAGGGGAGCATCGGGGAGGTGGCGATCTTGGCTGCGAGCTCGGGCTCCCGCACACGCTCGGCGAAGCGGGTGAGGTCGTCACGGTCAGCCGTCGAAAGGAGAAGCCCGAGGACGGGGTTGAACTCGCGCGCCGAGCCGTGGACGCTGCGCCCCTCGTTGAAGCTCGCCTGGGTCTGCTGGTGGATGGGCTCATCCTGGGCCAGGCTCTTCTCCTCGTCGGGGCTGATGAGCCCTTCGAAGAGCTCGGGGCGGAAGAGGATCTTGCGCAAGCGGCGCTCGGTCAGGCGATGGGGCTCGTTCTTGTAGACGAACGTGTCCAGGGGGGCCAGCTTGCGCTTCTCGATGAAAACCGGGATGGAGAGCTTCTTGTCGACCACGACATGCCCCAGGGCATGTCCCGTGTTCTCGTCCTTGGAGGTGAAGCTCACGGCAAGCGAGTGATCCGCGAGAAAGGAGAACTCCTTCAGGAGGGCGTTCTGGATCTCGGTCGACCACTCGGCCGCCTTGTTGGGGAGCGTCAGGTAGCGCATGGCCACCTTGGCCAGTCCCGTCGAATTGGAGGTCGGGTAGAACAGCGGCGGGAACGCGGTCATGTCAGCTCCTTGGAATCGGTCGGGAGACCGCTGTGGGTCTTGAGCTCTTCGCGGACGGTCGAGACGGATTTGGTCACGGGGGATCGAGGGGGGTTCGCGGCCTGGAGGCTTCCCAGGTCGATACTTCTACTCTGAAGGGTAACACGGGTACCGGCAGATGCGGTGATCTCTCCAGGGCGGATAAGCAGGAAGGTACTCTTGTCCGTTACTACGGTGCCGGGGCTCGGTTGATGGGTCTCGGGGTCGGGGGCGACGTCCTCGTAGGCCACGAACCGGATGCCTCGGGCCGCTATCTCCAAGATACCGTCTGGGCCCATGGACCATCCGGCGGGGCCAGTGCCGAGTGTCAGGTGCCCCTTGCCCGTATGGGCGGCCCCGTCACGGGAGCGGACCTCGAACGGCCCCTTCGCGATCTCGCGGAACTCGCCCTCCTCGGTCTTCCAGGTCAGCTTGGCGCCGGGCCCCGTCTGTTCGACCAGCGCCTCACCCGTGGGTTTGATGCGCACCAAGAGGTGACGCAGGTGATCGAGGATCTCCTCGTCACTCACGGCGGCGAGCGCCTGATATAGGAGCACGGGGCCGTCAGGGCGCCCCACCCTGTCGGCCAGGGGGCTCTTGGGGCGCAAGGTCTCCCCCGGGCGCAGCACTGTGGGGACCTCTTTCTTCTCCCCCGTCACCGGGTCCGTTTGAATCTCGATGACAGGCCGGAGCTCATCGGTGTCGCCGTCCTCGTAGTTGTCTTCGAAGCGCAGCAGCTTGCGTACGCTCTCGGCGGCGGACACCCACGTCACGGTACCGATAACCGATTCGACCAGCCGCTCACGCGAAGCATCGGTGGCGGCCACCAGGGGGGCGCGCGTGGGCCCGATAGGACTGAGCCAGGTCATCACGACGGGGTCCTCGATATCTACCCTCTCGCGCGCGGTCAAGTCCTCGTAGCGAGAGACACTCCGCTGCTCGAAGTATTTGGTCAGAAGCACCCGGAAGAGCTGTACGGGGGGCTCCTCGACAGGAGCCCCGAAGGGCGTGAAGCCCTCCTTGGCCTTCGCCTCCTGGAGGATGGCCTCCAGGATAAGGTCCCCCACCTTGCCCACCTCGACGGAGGCCAGGTTCGCTTCATCAGGCTTCCTGTTGCCCGAAGCCGTCTTGCCTGGGCGCAGCCGGTCTCGGAGCTCGAGCCAGAAACGCGCCGGGTCCTTGGGCTTGGGGCTGCCGGGCACCGAGCCCCTGCCCTGCCCCCACTCGAGCACGCCGGCCAGGGTCTCCAGCTTGAAGTTGTAGACGAGGGCCTCGAGGGCCTTGGTGGCGCGGCGCATCATGAAGCGGCAGAGGTTCGCCGCCTGGGCAACGATGAGGCCCGGAATGGCCAGGATCTTCGTGTCGCGGGCGGGTCGCGTCGCCCAGCCCCCAGGAGGCAGGCTCTCGCGGTTGTTGGCGTAGCCCGTCTCACCGCTCTCATCGAAGGCCCCCGTGCAGACGAGCAGGTACGCCTTCTGGTTGATAATACCGATGATGCCGATGGAGCCCGGTACCGGGGGGCCGTAACTACCGTTGCCGCTCGTGCAGTCGAACTGGGGCGAACCGTAGGCCGCACCGGGGATCGCCAGCCCCCTCAAGAGACTGAAGCAGTCAACCTGCTGGGTCTTGGTATCGACTGTGACGATGCGGACGATGTCCAGGCCCGAGTGGACAGCGTCGATGTCCGGGTGCTCGCCGGGACCACGGGCGAGCTTGCGGCTGGCCTGGGCTTCTTCGCGGGCCGGGTCTAGGTGAAGGGGAACACGGGACATGACAACCAGGAAGGGTACTCCTTGGGGGCTTCACGGGCAAGGAGCGCGGAGCCTGTCCACTTTTGATCACAACTATCCCCAGGTGCAGGGACTTGGGCAAGAAAAGACAGATGGCAAATTCCGGCCGCGGGTCAGCAGAAGAGAGTGGCCGATTTTCACCACACTACGTACGAGTGCAGGAACTTGCCCAAGAACCTGGGCCGAGGACAATGCCGCCCCCGACATCCCCTACTACAACAGGAGGTAGCGCGTGCAACGCAGAATCGAACTCAAGGTCGCCATCATCCGTTCCGGCCGCAGAGCCTACGAAGTCGCCCGGATGGCGGGGACATCACCGGAGATGCTCAGCAAGATCATCGCGGGCGTCGTCAATCCCACCGAAGAGATGCAGCTCAAGCTCTCCATCGTACTCGACACACCCACCGAGACCCTATTCCCGGCTTTGACGCCGGGCCCGGCACGTCGTACACTCAAAGCGATGGACCCCACAATCGAACAAGTTATCCAGGCCGCCCCCGTTCACCCCCGCATTGGCGACAAGGTCGCCCACTACTGCACCGAGTGTCCCTGGTGGACATCGGACCATCACGATTGCAAGCCCGGCACCGGGGAGAACGCTCCCGCGGTCTGTCCGAAGTGCAGGGGCCTGGTGCGCTGGCTGCCCCTGACGGACTTCGTCGACCTGATGAAGGACCGACACGACGTGCAGGGCTTCGAGCGTTTCGTGTCCTGTCACCACGGGCACTCCCTGTGGCCCGCCCCTGAGGAGGCATCTTCCGATGGCAACGTATAAGACCCTGATCGTCCCGATGGCGACCCAGAACGCCACCGAGGCCAACCAGACCCCGGCGGCACGGGCCACCAAGATCGATGTCGCCATCGCAGCGTTCATCGTCGCCAACCCCGGCGCCACGCCGCTGGACTTCACGGTTTACAGTCGGGCGTACGAGAGCGGCGACGAGACGATGATTCTCTTCAGTGTGCCCTGATCCGAAATGGCATTTCGGGGCGAGCGTCTCAGGTACAAGGTCCATAGTCCCGCTCCGAGAAACTCGGCCGCGAGACTGAAGGGAGCACCATGACTACCAGAAAGAATCCTCGCCCCGCCTCGGCCACGCAACTGAGGGGCACCTGGCTACGCGAGCTCGTCTCTTTCCCCCGAGACCCGAGCCGCATCCGCCCCGAGAGCTTCCAGAAGGCCCTCTGGATCACGAGCCACTACGAGGGCGCCGGTTTCAAAAACACCAGCGGCGACTTCGATCAGCAGGGGGTCAGCCTGGGAATCTTGCAATGGTGCCTTGGACAGGGCAGCCTGCAACCCGTGCTGCGCGACATCTTCGACGCCGTCGGTACCGATACGCACAAGTATCTGCAGCAGGGCCGCGCCCTCGAGCTGCTGGACGTCATCAAGATGCCCATCACCAAGGCTGTCGCCTGGGGCAACCGCATCTCGGTCAAGCGGGGCGGCAAGGCGACCTCGCTGCTCGTACAACCCTGGAAGACCGAGCTGGAGAATCTGCTCACGGACCCTCGAGCCATCGCGGTGCAGAACCGCTGGGCGGAGGCCAAGATGCGGCACGCCGCAGGGCTCTGCGAACGCTTCGGTCTGAAGACAGAGCGGGCGCTGGCCGTCGCTTTCGACGTGCTCACGCAGCAGGGCTCCATCAACGCCGGTGTCGAGAAAGAGATCCGTGCGAGCTGGGCAAAGCTGCCCGAGGGCTCAACCGAGCGAGACAAGCTGCGCGTGCTCGTGCGGGTACGGGCCTCCCCCGCCCGGAAGCAATACATCCAGGACGTGCTCAGCCGCAAGCTCACCATCGTCGAGGGGCACGGGGTCGTCCACGGCACGAAGTACGACTTCACGAAGGAGCCGGGGCTCACAGACCAGCCCTATGAGCTCGCTTCGGGGGCGATCGTGCTGCCGACACCGGCCTCCGCGCCCAAGCCCGAGCCATCGAAGCCCCCCAAGGACACCGACAAGCTGCCCGACGACTTCGTCTGATCATGGGCAGCCTGCTGCTCTTCGGTTGCTGGCTCTTCTGGGCCGGCCGAGCGGTGTGGGACAGGTTGACGGACAAGACACCCGAGGTACGGGTCTACACGATCTCCGACCCCAGAGAACCGTTGATGATGGTCATGCAGGTGACCCAGCGGCGGCCCTTCCTGGACGAGATTCTGCAGGCAGCGCTTCTCGGGCGGTTCTACCGCAAGACGTCGGCATTGCCGCCGGAGCCCGGCATCGACCTGGGGCCGCTGGAGGCCACACCCAAGCGCGCGACCTGTGCCATCTGTGCCGAGCCTTGCCTCGGCCGACCTGTGCGACGCTGCCACTACTGTGACACGCCCTACCACCCCGAGTGCTTCGAGTACAACGAGGGTTGCGGGCGCTACGCCTGCAAGGGCACGAACTGACCGGCGGGGTAACACGAGACCGCGTGCAAAACCTTGCGCGCTGGTGTAAGATTCCACGACAACCCCACGTACGTAGAAGGAGATAACACATGGACCTCGCCGACATCTTCGGCCCGACCGGGCCCCTGACCCAGATCGAAGGCTATGAGCATCGACCGGGACAGGTCGACCTCGCGCTTGCTGTGCAGGCGGTGCTTAACACGCGACACCCCGGCATCTTCAAGGCGGGCACGGGCATCGGCAAGAGCCTCGCTTACGCGGTGCCGCCCATCTGGGCGACCTATGCCCCGCGCGACGAGGACGACATCTCGGTGCCCTCGCAGGTGCTGCCGCTGGTTATCGCGACCTCGACCAAGAACCTGCAGGACCAGCTCTTCGAGAAGGACCTGCCCTTCATCGTGAAGGTGCTCAACCTGCCGTTCTTGAAGTTCGCGCGGCTCAAGGGCATCTCGAACTACTTCTGTCACCGCAACGCCCAGGAGGTGAAGCTGGAGAACACCTGGCTCATCGACCAGCTCGAGGGCAAGATCGCCGAGGGCTGGGGCGGGGACTGGGAGGCGCTCGATGTGGAGGTCGAATCCCGGGAGCGGGCACGGCTTTCCACCGACGTCGACAACTGCGACGGCAAGCGTTGCCCCTTCGCTCTGCAGTGCTGCTACCGGCAGAATCGCGAAAATGCCAAGGACGCCAAGGTACTCATCATCAACCACCACGTCCTGGCGATGGACATGAAGATGGGAGGAGAGATCCTTCTGCCGGCATACCGCTCCCTGGTCATCGACGAGGCACACGCCTTCGACGAGGCCATCACCGGCGTGTTCGGTAGCACCTGGCACTTCTGGAAGTTCATGGGCTACGTGAAGCGCACGCGGCGGGCGCTCAAGCAGTGCTCGGTGCCCGACCCCGACGGGGAGCTTCAGGCGGAGCTCGATGCAGTCAACAAGAACCTGGCGGAGGAGTGTCGGACGTTCTTTGCCGACATCGACGCCAAGAACCTGCCCATCCGCCTGACGCCGGCACTGAAGCGGACACGGAGCCCCGGACCCGTGCTGGCCTGGGCCGAGAAGCTCGTGGAGGTGTTGAAGAAAGCGACCAAGCACATCCCTGCGGGTACCCCTAACGAGAAGATCCTCGAGCGCATCGTTCGACAGATTCGCGCAGACGTCACGGTCGGCAGCGACAACTGGTCGAATGACGACCCGAACATGGTGGGCGTGGTGGACAGAAACACCCACGGGGCGCGACAGGGTGCGCCCCTGGAGTTCACGTTCGCGCCCATCGACGTGCGCCCCATCCTCAAGGACCACCTCTGGAACAAGGGCAAGCGCATCGTGATGACGAGTGCCACGCTGGGCTACGGCAACCGGGTCGGGGACTTCGCCCGGAAGGTTGCTGCCCCGGATGCCATCTCGACAGTCTTCAGCTCGCCCTTCGACTACAAGCGACAAGCCCTCATCTTCACCAGCGGAGACGGGCCCCCGCCCGACTATCAGAACGAGGCCGCCTTCCAGGCCTACGCCGCCAAGCGCATCGTGGAGCTGGTCGATGCGTCCAGAGGGCGGGCGTTCGTGCTCTGCTCGTCCCGACGGGCGATGGAGTATTACGCGAACCTGCTCGGGGCACGCTTCGCCAAGGAGTACCAGGTACTGCTGCAAGGTACGCTCACCAAGACGCAGATTATCGAGCGCTTCAAGGAACGCCCGAGCGTGCTCTTCGGGACCAAGAGCTTCCGGGAAGGGGTCGACATCGCAGGGGAGGCCCTCTCGCTGGTCATCTTCGACAAGATCCCCTTCCCCTCCCCCTCCGACGTCATCAGCGCCGCCCGCTCCGAGCAGTATGGCGACCGCTGGTTCTACGAGTATGCGCTGCCCGAGGCCGCCGAGGCGCTCGAGCAGGCGTTCGGCCGGCTCATCAGGAGGATGACCGACCGGGGCTGCTTCGCCATCCTGGACACGCGGATGGAGCAGAAGTACAAGGCGTACGGCAAGGCCATCATGGAGGCGTTGCCTCCCGCGTCGTGGACGGACCGAATCGAAGACGTGCGAGCGTTCTTCGAAGCAGAGGAGGCAGCAGCTTGAAAGCGAAGAGAAACACGCTATCCCGCCTAGAAGTAGAGGCGACACTGGCAGACATGACGGCCGACACGTATGCAATGGTCAGCCGGCTCGTGACGTTCAACACGCAGTTCAAGGAAAGCATCCAGCTAGACGTCTACGATAGACCAAGCCGCTTTGATCAGGAAGACGACGCGCCGACGCCCCCACCGAAGTGGCTCGAGCCGGCAAAGTTGTTTGTGCTAGCTGTACACCAGCTCATCAAACAGGTAGTGCTGATTGAGCAGGCCTATCAAAAACGGGAGGCGGCGCGCGCTGCCGAAGCGCCGGGAACAGGGCCCACGCACATCCTTGCCTCGAACACCAACATCGAGAAGCTCGTGGCGGCGACGGCCACACGTTACACAAAGGGCCTGGTTGACCTACTCGGCGCCGGCAACGTCAAGACTGAAGACCTCGTCAAGCTCCAGGAAAGGATCAAGGCAGAGACTATGATCGACTGGGTTGATGGGAAGATGGGAAAGTAGATGACAAAGAAACCCATCACGAAGATGACCGACCTGGAGTACCTGACGCACATCCGTAATGCTTCCGGGTGGGTAGTGAAAACCTGGATCGAGATCGAGCGCCGCTTCGGAGCCGAACGTCGCGCACAACTTCGTCACGCCGCGTGGAGGCTCGATCCTAACAAGTGGATTCTCGACGAGATCGAGACCGAACTGAAAGCGAAGCAGACCTGACATGCCGAACTACAGCTACGAGGATGAGAACGGACACCAGTTCATCGAGCTGCGCGCGATGAGCGCCCGGGAGGAGCCTATCGCGTGTCCCGAGTGTGGGGCGCCCGGCAAGTACATCATTAGCCTCGGCACACTCGGGCTGCGGGCGATCGACACGAAGGTCTTCCGCGGACAGATCCGCTCCCGGACGCGCGACATCGTCACAGGGCACTGGGAGAAGCTCGAGGGCAAGGGGCTGCGGGGCGAGAAGATCGAGGCGCCCACCAGCCGACCCGAATCGGAGAACAAGACGACCATCTCGCCGCTCGATCCGTACAAGAGACAGCGGTAACATGTCCGCGTGGATTCCATCAAGGCACCCGCCCGAGAGGTCTGTCGCTGGGAGGGTGTTGTGCGGGAGATCCTCACAGAGACCGACACCATCCCGGGGGCAGAGGGCGAGGAGGACACGGTACGGGAGAAGCGCTGGGTGCGCTCGGTGCTCACCGGCACGCAGGACGGGAGCAAGTCGCGCTCGGAAGTGCCGCTAGCGAAGTTTGGCTGGACGGTCAAAGTAGGGGACCGCTTCACCTGGACTGTTCACGCCCGGCACCGAACAAAGGTAGGGAACCTCTGGGTGATGCCGACCTACTCCGTCATCACGTTCGTCAGACGGGGAGGAAAGAACGAAGATGCCGCTCTATGCGTACCAGTGCCCGCAGGGGCATCTCAGTGAGGAGCAGCGCCCTCACGAGAACATGAACAAGCCAATGCTCTGCCTGACCTGCGGAGAGCTCGCGGACTTCACCTGGAAGGGTGCGAGCACGGGCTTCGTTGGGCGCAAGTCAGGTGCCCCCTCCAGAAGCAAGGGGAGACCGACGGCCTACTTCGGCAGTGGGACGGGGCCCGACGGGGAGCACCTGATGGTCCACGGACCCGCGACACGCTACGAAGACGGCACGGTCGAGCTTGGGCAGCCTTGCCTCCACGAACTGGACACGGGTGACCGCGAAGCAGAAACCGTCCCCCAAGGGGCGGTCAACTAGGGAGGAGGTGACCGCACATGAGCATCCGAGCACTGGGCCCCGGAGACGACGAGGAAGAGGGCGACCACGAGGAAGGCAGCGACGAGGAGGAGTAGAGCCTCGGGCTGTCTCGGCGGGAATCGGAGGAGAGCCGGAGCTGATCAACCGGCGCGCCCCCGCAGCCAGTTCGACGCTGTCCACCCCGAAGGCGTGGGATATCGGAGCGATAGGGCTGGAGACAGTCGAAGAGGGGCCTGGTGCGAAACCGGGCCCCTCTTCTCTTTGCTACCGAAATGACATTTCGGATCAGCCCTGGCCGCTCTTGCCCCGATCGGCGTCTGCATCGGCGTCCATCAGGACGTCGCCGTCCCTACCCGCCGGCTGCACGTCGGGGGTAGCGTCTGCGGTGGTCACGACGGGCACGGCCATGAACGTGAGGTTGGCGTAGTTGGGGTCGCCCTCGAACTGGGGGTTCTGGGTGTACCCGTGAGCCTTCAAGAGCGCGTTGACCTTTGCGATGAGCGTCGCGTAGGGGAGCGAGTAGCCGAAGCTCTTGAGCAACTCGACAGCGTAGGCCGTGAACGCGCCCCGGTACTGCCCCCCGATGAAGGCGTCCGCGCTAGTCTGCTGCAGCGTGCAGCCTGTGAGAGCCACAGTGAAGTTGTTGGAGACGATGCGGCGGTCGGCGACAGGGGCGGCCTCGATGAGGGCACGTGCAGCCTCTGAGGCGGCAGCAGGCGTCAGCGTCTGCCCCGTTCCTGCCTCTACGGGAGGCAACGTGGCCGCGAGCTCCATACAGGCTGCCACCATGTCCCCCTCGGGCGGAGACAGAAAGCGGGGCTTGCGCTCGTTGGTGGGCTGCATGTGGGGGTTGAACTCGCGCATCCGGGCACCCGAGTGGCAGCAGTCCATGATGCAGGTGAGGGCCACGCCCTCGGGCACCTGCAGCACCTCGCCCATGTCCTTGAAGGTCAAGGGGCGCTTGAAGACGTCGGGGCCCGAGAAGCAGATGATGGGGCGGATGCCAACGCTGGGCACGTTGACGTAAGAGCCGTGTCCGCTGTACTGCAGGAAGAGTTGGTCGCCGGGCTGGGCACCGGCCACGAGCCAGGCGGCTGCGGCGACGATGTTCTCGCGGGTGGCCTGACCGTCCTTGAGCGTGCGGATGTCGCTCTCGAGCCAGCCCAGCTTCGTGAGCACGTCCTTCCACTGCTCACCGTCGGAGAGACAGCCGCGCAGGTTCGCGCCGCCATCGGGCTGAAGTTGACGATAGTCGTTGATCACTACGAATACGGCACGCTTTGCCACGAGGGGCCTCCTTGGCTCGGTCAGGGGAGTTGATTCTCGAAGGGTACCACACGCTTCCTTTTCTTGACGGGAGGAGGTGGGGTAGGGTGCTTTGAGGGTGGCGGGACGACGGGCTTGACGACCTGGGGGGTGCTGGCCGGGGTGGCAGGGGTGATGCGCACAGGCTCCGGCAGGGGCGGCGCCTCGGGCTGCAGGGCGGCGGGGGGCGAGAGCTTGGGGGTTGCGGGCATCGAGAGGAGGAGCGGTTCGGGGGCACGAGCCGGCGGGGACCGGGGTGGAGGTGGAGGCAGCGGTGCCGCCGAGAAGGCGGCCTGGTGAGCGAGGCGGGTCTTGCCATCCTCCCAGAGCCAGTAGCAGGTGATGGCGAACACGAGCGTGAGACAGGCGCAGATGGCGTAGAACAGTTTCACGGCTTGACCTTCTTTCCGCCGAGCTTCTTCGCGGGCGGAGGTGGGCGGTCCTCTTGTCGCATCTTCGTGCCGTCCCAGAGCTTCTCGACCTGGTAAGCGCCGGCAGCCAGCGAGCCAAAGGCGTCCTTCCAGACGACGTCGCTCGAGCTATCCATCAGGCGCAGCATCCGCTCCTTGAGCTCGCGGGCTTCGGCCTGCTTCATGGCTTCCGGGCTGCGGGGTCGGGGAACCTTCTTATGGCCCACATTGAGCTCCATGATTGCGACCTCCTGTGTCATACGTACGTAGTGTCCGAACACGAACACGGGCAGGGCGGGGGCCGTAGCGCACCATGCGCTTGGGATCGACGATGCAGGCGTCGACCCAGACCGCGAGCTCGATGATGCGCCCCTTCACGTCGAAGTAGGCGCTGACGGCCTTGTTGAGATAAAGCAGCTCGCTCCCGGGAGCTCCATTGTCTCGCAGGAGCTTCATTAAGCCCACGCAGGTATTGCCCAGCCAGTCGAGCAGGGCCTTCATCTGGTCAGGCGCCTGCAGGAGGGTGCTGAGGTGCTTCTTGTCCTCGGCGGCGTAGGGCATGAAGCCGTACCCCTTCCGTTGCCGTTTCCCGTTCACGACGATGTCCCGGACTACTTCCATTGTGCCCACTTCCCCGGGACCATCCATACGAAGCTGCGTTTCGGCGCTGTAAATGACTTGTGCGCCGGGCATGAGCTTGGCACAGAGCGAACGGGCGAAGGTCACCACACTGTGGTTCAGCTTCTCCAGTTCACGGGGGGAGTGCAAATCGGGAAGGGCGGGCATCTTACTCAGTAGTGTAACACAACTCAGTAAAAGCCGTCTTCACCGAAGTCCGTGCCGATCGCATAGGCCGGGATGGGTTTGGGGCCCTTGGTGGTCGTGCGCCAGTGTTGCGCCGCACCTGAGAGCAGCGTGTTACGTAGCCCGGCAGAGTTCAACCGGTCCAGCCAGTCGGTCGTGTTCTGCGGCACCATCGAGATGCCCGTGATGAGGGGCTGGTGACGGACGGGCTTGCCCTTGCCTGCGGCATTGAAGGCCTCGATGCGGGTCAGGGGCGCGATATCGCCCGGGATGTAGTCGGGGTGGTCGCCGGGGTCGAGCACCTTGGTGTGGTCGGTGACGGCCTTGGCGAGCATGTCCGCGTGGACCTTGCGGATGGGGACGCCCATGTCGTGGTGGATGCCATGGAGCTCCTTGGCGATGTAGGCGCGCGCGGCTTGAGGGCCCTGGGTGTCGGCGATGTCGCGAGGGTTCACGACGCCGGCGGAGAGGGCGGCACCGGCGACGACCTGCTGACCCGGTTTGACTGTGACCGCGTGCCCGGGGGCGGCAAAGTGCTTCTGGTTATCCACCCAGACGTGGAAGCCGCCGGCAGGGGCAGCCTCGACCCGGGTGACCGTGCCTGGGGCCTTGGCAAGCGTCGCGGAGGCGGGCACCTGCTTGGGGAGCTCCAGGAGCTGCACGACCCGGTCGAAGACGCTCGTGACGCCCGCGGCGGCTCCGGCGAGGCCCCCGGTGTGGAAGGTTCTCAAAATTGACTGTGTGGCCGGTTCTGCCACCGCGTGGCCCGCCACGACGCCTACGTTGTCGCCGATGTGAGCGAAGCTGCCCCCGGGGCCCGAGGTACCATAGCAGCGCGCACAGACGCCCTGGGGCGCCTCACAGACCAGTGGCGTGCGAACGTAGATCTCGCCCACCTTGGCGTCGATGTACTGGCGGAGCAGGCTCGAGCTGACGATGGTGCCCGCGGGGGCAAGCGCGCCGCCGGTGGCCAGGACGTGTCCGATGGCGGTCTGGGCGGCGCGGGGGTCGACGGTGCTGACGGCGATGCCGTGCTTGGTCTTGCAGTCATCCATCGTGATGGAGTAGTTGGCGGCCACGCGCAGGAGGCTCTTGCCCAGGGCGCCTGGCTCGGCGGTCTCTTTCGTCTTGTCGATGATGCTCTTGCGGCCGCCGTAGTGGCTCGCCCAGTATTCGGACGGGTCCAGCCCCTCACCCAGGCTGTGGCGGATGGGGATGGGCACGGGCTTGCCGCCCAGCCCCGCGTAGAGCACGGGAGCCATCGCGAACTGCTTGATCTGGTCGGCATTGCCCTTGGCGCCCGAGATGAGGGCGTGGTGGAGCATGTTGTTGCCGCCGTTGGCCTTGGCGAGCACACCGGGCTGCATCTTCTGCACGGCCGTGTCGACCTTCTGGTAGAGGCTGATGATCTGGGCGTCGCGGTTCGCCTGGGGGCCCTTCTGCCTGTGGACCTCGGCGGCGGCACGGTCCGCCGTGGCGAACGCCCGATCACGGCGTGTGTGGTCGACGCCAGCCAGGTCCGAGAGCCCCACTGTAACGCCGCCGTCGTAGGCGTGCTTGTTGCCCAGGTTCTTGAGCTTGTCCACAATCTGGGGAAACTCCTGTGGAAGCGCCTTGGCGATGTCGGCCATCAAGGGGCCCAGCGTCTTCTTGGAGATGATGCGGGCGGGGTCCCGGAACTTGGGGGGTAGGAGTGCGTTGACCTCGGCGCGGCCGGCGGGCGTCTGCGTCAGGAAGTAGAGGCCCTGCACGGCCTCCTGCGAGGGGATGGTCATGAGCTGGCCCGTGGTGGGGTTGAAGAGGTTGGAGGACGGCAGCATCCGCTTGGCGTCCTCCTGGGCGGCAGGCATCACGGGCATGTGGACTGAGAGGGTGTCTTGCACAGCCAGGCCGTCGCGCATCACGAATGTCCAGGCACCCGGAACCGTCAGGTCGTACATCGTGCGTCGTTGCCCTGTAGGCGTGGCTTTGGTGATGATGTCCCAACGCACCGAGAGATCTTCCACCCAGGTCAGCCACACGGGGGGTAGCTGCGCCCGCGCTTCTTCGGGGAGCAGCTCCAGCACCTTCTTGGCGGTGTATCTGAGCAGGTACCCTTGACGTCGCTTGAGCACCACGTACAAGGAAAATGCAGCATCGTTGCGCTCAGGGGGGCGAACTGAAGCCGCACAGTAGAGGCTGAGCAGTCTTTCGATCTTCTCGGATAGCCGCGGAGGCAAAGGCACAAAGTCGATGCGACTGGGCCCTGTGTCGAAGCCTTCCAGCTCCTCCAACGCCACCCGCTTCTGAGGGGACACGGGCTTGATCCAGGCGAGGTTGGCCTGCACGTCTGGGATGGAGAGCCGCACGTCGAATACGAGCTTGTCTCGGCGGCGCGTCTCAACGATGGCGGCGTTCATGCCCAGAGACAGGGACAGCAGCCGCAGCCCATGCGCCATCTCTTCGGAGATAGTCGTGAAGCCCAGCGCAAACTGCTTGCGCTTCCTTGGGTTAGCACGGTGCCCCCAGTGCGCTGTACCATCCGTATCCAGCATGCCGACGAAGAGCCCACGTCTGAAGGCCTCGGAGCCTGACAGGAACCATCGGGGCAAGTGCTTGTTGGCTGCCCCAGTTTCGGCTCCTATCTGCGTCTTGAGCCATGCACCGAGGACATTGTTACTCGAAGTAGCCCGTACGGAGAAGCTCTGCTTGCCCTCGAAGACGTGGTCGTTGTCCCAGTACGTGACTGCGTGGTCTGTGAGTGTAGCCAGGTACGCTACCCAGCGACACATGACCGGATGTAGGCGTGCAGCGGCGGCGAGATTTAGCTGGAAACCCCCACTGCCCTGAGACACCCACCCGTCCCCCGCAGTAGCACCGAGGAACCAGCCCAAGCCGAAGTCAGCAGGCAGCGTATCTCGGTGGCTAGCCCTATCGCGGCGCTTCGCATCCTCTGCGCACCAGGCTATCTCCGTGACCATAGGTGCGTCGGGCAATCGAGCCAGTACGGGCGCACAGCGGCCTACAGCCTCGCGAGGCACAATCTTAGTCACTTCGAGCGTGTCCGGGTCCAGCGCTATGAGGCTATGGTCCGCCGAACATGTCACTTTGCGCCCGTTACGCGTCTCAACTTCGACCTCTTCACAGTCCGGATGAATGGAGAACTTCGTCACAGGTAGCACACGAAAGCCTGTCTTGTCGAAAGCGGGAACGCTGATGCCTTCGGGGACGTCGTACTCCTCATTTTTACCCTTGAGTACGCGGGTCTCAGGCTTATGCGGGAAGTCCTCTATCTCGACCCAGGTACGCAGCGTTGTGGGGACCTTGGCATCTCGGAACATGGCTACCTCCTGTTCCGAGAATACTGCGGCCGCGCTGGTAATGTCTACATTTATTTGTATAGGCCCCAAGCACGAATCGCCGTCTACGTCCGCATTGAACCCCGCATAGACGAGGGGCGGGAGCCTGATGCTGCGGCCCGCGACCAGCGTGGGGTGGAAGGCCATCAGGCTGAACTTGTGCAACGAGGGGGGCCTATTCAGTACAACCAGGTTCTCTCGCGCGACAGCTTCGAGGGCTGAGCGCGCCTCGGGCGTCCTGAGTTTGACGGCCTCCTGCGCCGAGAGGAAGGGCGTGCCCAGCGCGGTCAGCTTGCGCACGATGATGGGCCCCCACTGGGTCCAGGCCATCTCCTCGGGCAAGCCCACCTCGTCGATGCCCAGCTCAGGACCGTTGGTCAGCACGGCGCGGCCGGTCAGGTCCTGGCGGCGGCGCACGACCTTGCTTTGAAACAATCCAAACTTCGGAGCCTCGCCGGCTATCTGAGCGAGCATACCCTTGGCATCCCGGGCCTGGGGGCTCAGGGCCTTGGGGGCACCGACACCGACCAGGGCCTGGAAGCTCGTGTAGAGGTCAGCGCGCTGCTTGGTCTTCTCCACGTCGGGGACGCCTGCCTTGTGAAGGTCAGAGAGGCCCTGGTTGACCAGCATCATGTCCCGGTAGAGGAAGTTGACCTGGGAGTGGCGCAGGTCCCCATTGACGCCGGAGTAGACCGGCCGGAAGACGGGGGGCAGCACGGGCACCTTGGAGACGACATACTCGGTGGGGGCGATCTTGTGCTCGTCCAGGGCCTTCAGGATGCGGTACTCCCGGTTGACCTGGTCGAGCTTGGCGCCCGTGAGCTTGGGGAGGGCCGCGGCGAGCTCGACCATACGCTGCTTGACGTTGACCTTGGCCAGGAGCGTCTTGATGGCGGTGCCCCCGGTCTGACCGCCAGGGGTAGCCGAGAGCGCGCCCGACTTCGGGTCCAGGTAGAGCTTGCCCGCAACGAGGCCGTCGTACTCGGCTTGCTTGAGCTTCGCCAGGCGCTTGATGGGGTCCTCGAAAGCGGGATGCGGCAGGGGCTCGGAGAGCTCGAAGTGCGTCCAGTTCTCACCGCGGAGGCCGCCGGTGCGCACGGGGTCGAAGAGGCCGCCCTTCTCGGGGTCCAGGTTCTTGCCCAGGACGAAGGTGGGGCGATCGACCTTGCCGCGGGAGAAGTCAGAGACGTGGCGGTCCAGGAAGGGCATGAGCGACATCGTCGAGCCCTTCTTGTCCACGTTGACGCCAGCGGCGCGCAACGTGTTCTCGAAGCGGTTCCAGGCGAAGGTGGACTTGGGGCCGGGTAGGGGCTGGTTGGTCATGAAGGCCCGCCAGAACTCCGGGTTTGCCTGGCTCTTGATGGCGCTCTCGGAGAGGAAGCCCTTGGCGCCGTGGGCGAGGGCCGAGTAGACGGTCAGGATGTCCAGGGCTTGACCGCCGGTGCCATCACCGCTCGTGGGCGTCAGGTCCTCGGTGTAGGGGCCGAGCCCGCGCGCGCTAAACTTGCTGTCGCCCTTGTGGACCTGCTTGATGATGTAATTGTAGCCGACGGAGACGGGGCGGCCGAGGGGTGTACCATCGGGCTTGTAGAGAATCTCCTTGTCCGTGATGCCGTGCTTGGCGGCCTCTCCCATCACCTTGTTGGCCATGTCCGAGCCCGAGAAGTTGCTGACGATGTAGGGCTTGCCCGTCTTCTGGGCGATCTTGCCGGCGACCTGCTCGAGCAGGGGGCCCCCCACCATGCGGCCTGGGATGCCGTTGGGGTTGAGCAGCACCTCGATGGGCTTCTGGTCAGCGGTGCGCGGCATCTCGGCGTCGGGCAACACCTTGGTGATGACGCCCTTGCCGCCGTGGACAAGTGACTGCTTGTCGCCGGGCTTGGCGGGCTCTTCTGTGCGCACCGAGATGGTGACGCGCTTGGGGGACTTGACCACGTCGACGACGGTGCCTTCGCAGGTGCGCTCCCAGAGAATCGACCGGTCCTTGTAGTTCTCCAACGAACCCCGGCGCAACTTTGCTAGGATCTTATCTTCGGGGCGCAGGGCCTCCTTGATGAGCTTGGCGACGAGGGGGTCGCCGGTGGAGACCTTAGAGCCGGGCTTGATAACGCCGTCGGCGTCGAGCCGGGCTGCCTGCTCGGTCTTGAAGACATTGGGATAGCGCGCCTGGAACTGGCCCAGGTCCAGGCGCGTCTCGGGGGTGACGTCAATGGTCTCCACGTAGACGTGCTGGCTCGTCATGCGCTTGGCGAAGCTCTCGGAGATGCAAATTCCGTCTTCAAAAGAATATCCACCAAACGGGACGATGGCCGTCCGGGCGTTGACGCCCAGTGCCAATACACCTTTGCGGCTGAAGTTGCTGTCGGCCAGGAGCTGCCCTGCCGCCACCTTGTCGCCCACCTTGACCAGCACGTCGTTGTGCAACACGGTCTTGCTGTTGAGGGGGTAGTTGTTGAAGAGACCGTGGCGCTCGAGCTTGCCCGCGGGCGTCTTGATGTCGATGTGGTCGGGGGCGATGACAGCCACGGTGCCGGCCACGCGCGCAGTGGCGGTACCCTCGCGGCCCACCAGGTCGTGAAAGGTCATCCCCGGCGTCATCGCGGTCTGCACGAGCGGCGCCTCCCGGTGCGTCAAGGGGATGGCCTGCGTCAGGTGAGAGGTGGCCATCATCGCCCGTGCGCTCGAATTTGAGCCCAGGAAGGGGATGAGGTTGGCCGCGATGCCATAATTGAGCTGGGGGCTGGGGTGGAAGTAGGCGACCTGGCTGGCGGGTACCGTGGTCTCGCGTCCGCGCACCATCGCCCGGATCATCGCGGCGCGGGGCACCCAGCGGTCCCCCTTCTTGGCGAACTCGCCCGGGAAGGCGAGCACCTTGTCGTAGGCCTCCGCCGGCGAGAGCTCGACGACCTTACCCGTGCGAGCCTCCACGTAGGGCGCCACGAGCTGATTGCCTCGGCGGGCTGCACCGGTGGCCAGTTGGAGCGTGGTGCCCACAGAGGCGCTCTCAGGGGTATGGATGGGGTCGACGAAGCCCAGGTGCGTCCCGTGGACCTGCCGGAGCTCGTCGGGCACGCTGCGTTCGCTGGCGATGCCGCCCTCTCCCATGAAGGTGACCTTCATCTGCTCGCTGACCATGTCCACCGGGTTGATCTGGCGGGCGGTGGAGGCCAGCGAGCTCTTGGAGAAGAAGCTGTGGACGGGGGCGTTGAAGAGGTTGGGGCCCAGGATGAGCCGCGGGTCGTCGAACTTCTCCACACCGGCGGCCAGGCGCGTGCCTATCTTCTTGACGCTCTCGGCGATGTACTCGCGGATGAAGCCGTCGACGGCGTGAAACTCTTTGACGTGCAGGCCCTCTCTATCGTCTGGAGGCGCCTGACCGCGCAGCACGGCGAGCAACTTGGCGGAGGCGGCAGTCAAGAGGGCGGGATTGACCTTGTCGAAGCTCTGCCCCAGCGTCTGCTTGGTGGTGACGGGGTCGATAGCCGTGCGCGTGGCGAAGTAGTCGTGCAGGGCAGGAATGGCCTTGTCCCTGGGGGCTGTCTCACCGAAGAGCGCCTTGTGGAACTTCTCTATCTCGGTGGCGCGCACGCCGGCTGCGGCGGCCTGGTTGGCCTTGAGAATCTCGGGCCCCCAGAGCCGGGCCAGTTCGCTGTCAGCGATGCCCAGGTCGGCCAGCACCGGGTAGAGCTTGATGTGAGCGGAGGACGTCGAGGGCGTGATGGTGAAGATGAGTTCCTGCGGGTCGAGCTCGAGGACGTGATTGTGCCCGCGCGAGGTCATAAGATCCAGGGCGTAGGTACCCGTGCGGGTGGGCGCCGAATAGGCCCCCGAGCGCAACCTAATCTGGTTGCGAACTTGTTGTTCTGTCCCGTCCACGAGGTACGAATAAGTCGTGGGCATGAACGCGGGCAACTCCATCAGCCGCAGCTTGCGCGCAGGCGAGATGGGGCGCCCCGTGGCGGCGTCCTGCAACTCCACCTCCGCGTAGACCGGATCAGCCCAGGTCTTCCCCGAGAGCTTCGCGGCCTTCATCCCGGCTTTGTCCTCGATCGAAGTCTTCTGCTCGACCCAGACCCGCTTGAGCACGAGGCGGCGCTTGGTACCTACGACCGGAAAGAGGCTCTGTATAGAAGAGAGGGCGGCTTGCTGTATGGCAGCCGCGACATCTGCGGGGTCGAAGGAGGGTTGAAGTGTGGCGCCGCTCATCTAGGGATGATGTTACCACCTACCGGGGCGGGCGAAATGCCATTTCGCAGAAAGCGGAGATAAGCCTAGTGCTAGGCCAAGAGACCCGTGACTTGAAAGGAGGTGCGAGGCTTGTTCTGGTCGACCCTGATTCGGACCATCATCGGTGCGGCACTGTAACCGCGCCACGAAGCCTGCAGCTATACGCTGTGGAAGAGGAGTAACCCCTGAAAAGATGTCCCCTACCCCAGGGGACGCCCGGTACTGGTGGCTTGAGCTGGTAGCTCAGGGGAGGGCGTCCGAAAGGACGCCCTATTCCTTTGCGGGTAGAAGGGAAGCGCTAACACCAACTGTTGACCAAGGAGGACCCATGGCGTCGTTGAACAAGGTGATGTTAATCGGAGCGCTTACGCGCGATCCGGAGATGAGGTTCCTGGCGAACGGTGACGCGATGTGTCGGCTCGGTCTCGCCGTCAACCGTGTGTGGACCGACAAGCAGGGACGCCGACAAGAAGAGGCGAGCTTCTTCAACCTGGTGGCCTTTGGCAAACGAGCCGAAATCCTCAGCAAATACTGCAAGAAGGGCCACAGGCTCTTCGTGGACGGGCGGCTCAACGCGCGAACAGTCACCAATGACAAGGGGGAGACGCGCACGTTTCACGACGTGCAGGTGGAGGGCTTCCAGTTCCTGACGGCAACGCCCATCAAGGCCGAAACTCCGCCGGACTTGTCAGACCTACCGGGGTACACGCACGAACAGGAGGACGAATGAGAATCGAGCTCAACGCGAGCATCGCTGACATCCTGGCTGCCGCGCTCGACGTCGCCACAGGCGGGCGTGTCACCGTGGGGGCGCCCCTGCCTCCGCCGCCCAACCCCAGGTCCCGGCCCCGCAAGCAGCGCACGGAGGGCATCGGGCACTTCCTCAAGCGGCTGCGGGAGCACAATGGCTGGACGCAGGCGGAGGTGGGCGTGGCGGTGGGGCTCAACCGCGCCACCATCTCCAACTACGAGACGGGGGCGCTCAAGCCCTCCGACTTCACGAAGCAGGACATCATCTTCCACCTGGTCAACGATCCACCCCCGCAGCGGTCGCCCGACCCCAGATACTGCTGGAGGGTCCGATGACCTCTCGACTGCAGGCCGCCTATGACGCCTTCAAGGCACTGGGCAACATAGAACGCGACAACACGACCCGCAACGCGGCGGACGCCCTGCTCGATGGCGCCAGCACCCTCATTGAACAGGCGATGCAGGAGCTCAGCCCCGTCGAGTGGCCCAAGTGCTGCCCGGTCTGCGGGTGGCTGGAGCTGGAGCATCGGATGCGCGGCTTCCAGATCCTCACCATCTCGACCGACGGAGAGACTGGCGACATCGTCAATGAGAGCCGCAACTCGACCGACTGCGATGAGGATCACACCGATGGAGCCCCGGAGTGGCACTGCCCGAACCCGGCGTGCGACCTGTGGTTCGTGCTCTCGCCGGAGATGCTCGAGATGATCGAACAGAAGATGCAAGCTGAGGGGCGCGCCCGTGCCCACCAGCCCGACGCAGCGACACAGACGGGCATGTACGACCTGGAGGGCTAAATGAGCGAGAACTTTGGGATGGGTGGCAGGAAGAGCGGGGCGTGCGATCCCCCGGAACGCCGCTACTTCCTGCTGCAGACCTTCGACCCCAGCCGGGCGCCCGGCGACGAGAACCGCTTCGACCTCTACCACGGGCCGCCAGGGGCGACCGTGCAGGACATCGTGCGGGTCTTCACGTCCGGCACGATGGTCGCCAAGGCCAAGGACGTAACGGGCAGGGTAGATGCCTTCCTGCGCGGTGAGGAGGACGTGCTCGACCTCACGGGCTCCTCGGAGGCGAAGTCGCCGGGCTGGGACGCTGCGGAGAAGGGCACCGGAGACGGGGAGTAGTGGCCTCCGAAAAGGTCCGCAGCGGGCGATGCTGGCCTGACGGGATGTGGATACACCACTGCGACCGCGAAGGCGCAGCTTCCACCATATGTGGCCCTGTCTGCGTCCATTGCCACAAGCGCAACCCGCACTGGGTGTTGCCGAAGGGGCGCTGCACAGTGTCCCTTCGGCGCCCCGCGCGCCAGTGCAAGTTCTGCCGGCGCCGGGTGGGCTATCACTATGTCCTGTTCTTGCTAGACCATGGTGAGATTTACTGTGCCGTCTGCGTCGGCGAGATACCGGAGGCTATCCCGGCGCGCGTACGGCACTGCGCGGGGATGATTCAAGAAGAGGGGGGCTACAGGCTAGGCGGGCTGTACCACACCTGGCACGGCGAGGCGCGGCCTGAGCATCTTTACCCGCCCGCGTTGACGCCGCCCTCATCACGAGGGTAGGCTTCAACCGACGCCAACACGTCTACGCGGATAGCCTCCGCGTGGGCTTTGACTTCCAGGAGGACCATGCGAACAACCATCAACGAGCGCGAGCTCGCAGCGCGCCTCTACACGGCCTTCGGCGCAGACGCCTTTTACGGCGTGCGCGTACCCGAGACGCTGCAGGAGTGCATCATACGGGCCAAGGGCGCGGTCTATGCCGTCGCCTTCCAGGCCCTGGGCGTTCCTGCCCCCGGCGCCGAGATCGCCCTCGACGTCCTGGGGCAGCAGCTCGAGGAGCTGCTCAAGGCGACGAAGACCATCTGGAACGCGCTGCCTGCGCCGACCCACGCGCGCTGCGGCGACTGCGGCACCATCAGCCCGATCGACGAGCTGATGGAGATCGACGATCTGGACGAGCGGCTCGACGTCGGCCCCACCACGGGACCTGTCGGTGAGTGTCCGCGGGCGCGTTCCGACAACCCCGAGGACCCGGACCCGTGCGGGGCCCTGAGCTACCCGACCTGGGAGGAGCCCGCCGATGACAAGTCTGCCTGATATTTCGGAGCTCTTCGAGACGGTCTGCTGCAAGGTGTGTAAGGACGGGCCTGAAGAGAGCGAGGATTTCTTCGTGGTGACCGATCACGGTGTCTACTGCGGGAGCTGTCTCGACGAGAAGGGCACACCCGCAGAGAAGGCGTTCGTCGGGCACGTTACGCGACAGACGCCCCCGCCCGGCATGGTCATCGAGCTGCCGGTACTGCATTGAGCTTCCACCTCAAGGTCGACTACAAGCTCTGCCCCAAGGTAGAAGAGGGTGTAGACGAACGAGCCAACCGAAAGGCGACCGCGATGGCACAGGACGTGGCCGACGCGATGATCGCCGAGCTGGTGAAGCGTTGCCCCACGTTGCTCGTGCGGGCAGCGTGGGGCGTGGAGGTTCACGCGGACACGCTCAACGGTGAGATCTGGGCCGGCATCTCGGGCATCCAGTACGCCTTCTACTACGACTACAAGAAGAAGGTGGGGAAGCGCGGCCCCCTGCCTACCCCTGAGCAGGCCCGGCTCTGGGTGCGCGCGACACTGACCGAGCTCTATGACGCCGGAGTGAGAGTGGAGAAACCAACATGAGCGACGAAGCCGCCCTGGCATTATACGGGTTGCAGCTCTGCATACGCGATAACGGAGGGCGAGCATACAAGTGCAAGAACGGGCACCTGATCGGAACGATCATGCCCTGTCCTGCGTGTGCTGCGGGCATGGGGCCGCCCCCGGTGCGGCTCTGCGCCAACACCTCCTGCAGCAAAGTGCTACCTGAGGCACGGGTGAGCAAAACCTGCTCAGAGCAGTGTAAGAGGCTTCAGCGTAAACAGCCCAAGACGCAAGAGCCCCCGCGCCGACAAGCCAACCGCTGTGCCCGGGCCTCCTGTTCCAGGCGTGCGTTTCCTCCGAACACGCGGTGTGATACGTGCCGCGGCCCTGGAGCGGCGGGGCCTACCAACCGCGAACGCGCCCGCGCGCTGGTAGACGCCGTTCGAGCCTTCATGCAGGTCAAGCTGAAGTACGTCTACCGCACGCATTACTTGACGCGCTACACGAAAGTCTACGAGATGTGGCAGGCCTACGTGACCTATATGCAGACGTTAACGCCGCAGCAACGTGCCGAGGTCGAGGCCGACCCAGAGATAAGCATGAAGCTGACAGAACTCCGGCGCCAGATCGACCACTGGGCCGACCGGGCGGCGAGGCTGGAGCGTGCGATAGCGCGACTAGAAGTCTGGGTAGCCGATGTCACTGCGTATATCCAAACGAAGTCTCACTACAACCCAGGCGTGGAGCTGGAGAAGTGGAAACGAGAGGCGAACGACTACCGCAAGCAAGAGTTGAACGCCAAGTTCGCAAAGGCCGACGCCGAGGCTACGCGGTTACTGCAAGCCTGCAAAGCCGCACATACCGCAGGCTATAGCGGACGACGAGTGCATGTGCCTGAAGAGTGGCAGCCCCCCATGGGCACACGCCTCAGCCCTGAACGCAAGTCCGTCCGAGCCCAACTGGGACAGGACGGTACGCCGTTACGGCAGCGAGAAGAAGAGGCAGACGCCTGGATGTGGGAGCAAGCCGAGTTCGACGGAAAGGACATGAAGTGAGAAACACAACGACAGGCGTCCCCAGCCCCGCAGGTTGGGGGCTGGCGCGGTACAAGACCGACAAGTACGACACCAGCCTGCACCGGCCCGTGCGGTGCTGGCAGGAGAACAGCGTCGGCAAATGGGGACATGAGAGCAATGATCGCGAGACGGCCTTCAAGGCAGCGCTCGTGCGTGTCCCCGATGTGCCGGGCGAGTTCACGCTCAAGCACGAAGACTGGGATTACGTCTACGTGGTGCGGCGCAGGTCCTACCGCAAATACTGGTCGGGTAACGACGGCAGTCAGGGTTGGCGGCACCGCGAGACCGGCTACACCATCCCGGACTTCTGCCGGCTGACCGGAGGGTGCCCGGATATGTGGCACAGGACCCGGCGGCGCCAGCTCACCGTCCGAGAGGACAGCCCCATCCTGAATTACCTCGTGAGCCACGAGTAGGAGGAGACACACTTGAAAGTATTGGTATTCAGTAATCCAAAGGCCTGCGTGCCCAGGAACATGTTCGCCATCCTGGGCGCGACGTCCAAGGCCGACGACGTGACGAAGGTGGGCCGCTGGGGCTCAGGATCGAAGTTCAGCATCCCGGCCCTCTGGCGCATCACCGGCCAGACCCCCCGCGTCTACGGTCGCGACCAGGACGGCGAATACGTCATCACGTACCGCATCGAACCGGGCGCCTCCTATGGCATCCCGCAGGACGTGCTCGTCACCGAAATCAACGGTCAGCCGGCGGGGGGCCTCGTGACAGTGACGGCCAACGAGAGCTGGTCCCGCCCCGTGAAGGGGGATGACGAACGGGGCAAGCTCTTCAAGGCGATTCGTGAGTGGCACCAAAACCACATCATCGACGGGGCGAAGGGCACACGTCAGGTCCTCGAGGTCGACAACCTCGACGGTGCGCGGCTCTGGGGCGACATCGTGACCGTTATCCCCTTCGACCACGAAGGCGCACTCGACTACCTCTTGAACAACCACAACGAATACTTCCTGGACCCCGAGGCCGGGAAGCACTGGTCCGAGTTCGACTACTACGGGACGAAGTGCAGGATCAAGCGACAGTCGGCACGCAAGGCGAGGCTCTTCGCCTATGGGATGTTGGCGGGCGTCGCCGAGCATCCCTGCATCTTCACGCCCGACTGCGCCCCCTCCAAGGACAGCGGTCTGCTCGACGAGGAGCGCGTCATCTCCGACCACTACAGCTACAGGCTGCTCTACGCCCGAGCACTCTACGCGATGGACAACATCGAGTGGATGGTGGAGCTCTTCCGATGGCTCGACAGCGACCCGACGTCGCTCGAGAAGGAGGCCCTTGCCAACGTGCAGCACTGGTCGGGCAGTACGGCCGTACGCAAGCCCGAGAAGTGGAAGGAGGCCTTCGAGCAGGTCTATGGCGAGCGAACGTGCATGGCGGGGGCCTCCATCTCCAACCGCTACTGCCAGGAGCTGGGCTGGAAGGTGGTCGGGATGGCATGGCCGGCGGGCTTCGTCTCCCACATGAAGGCAGCCGGCATCCTGGGAGCCGACCAGGTCGTCACGCCGAAGGATATGATCAAGTGGGCGCCGATGACGGTCGAGCAGGAGAAGATCGTGGAGCAGGCACGCACCATCGCAGGGCACCGCTTCCCCGACTACCGCGACCACGTCATCCGTGTCTTCGAGCCCGACCCGGACGCGCCGGCGCGGGACGGCATGACCGTCACGAACGAGAACGGCACGCCCATCATCGGGCTGTCCTCGGCCGTCTTCACCGCGGGCACGGACAAGGAGGTGCTGCAGAAGGCGCTGGGTGCTCTCATCTCCGAGCGCGGTCAGGTCGTCAAGTCCGAGGACGAAGGCGCCCGGCGCTTCGTGGAGCGGCCCGAGCAGGCGCTGGCGGCAGCCTGGACCGATGACGCCGACAGCACGGCCACCTGTGAGGTGGAGGCCGACGGGGCCCGCATCCGGCTGCCGGATGACTGGCTCTTTCCCGCGGTCGACAAGGTGCTCTGGAGCGGGCTGGGCGGGCTCGTGACGATCTGGATGCCTGGGTTTGGCACGTTCTCGTTTCCGGGACTGCCGTTCGTCAAGCGGCTCACGGGCACGAGCAAGGTCATCTACAAGAGCAAGGGACGCTACCTGGCCGTGCCGGTGCCGCTGCGAGGGGCTGTACCTGCCTCTGTCGTGCGGCTGCGGCGTGAGGTATAGTTGAAGCCTGCGTAGTACCAACTTCCATCGAGCGAGGGGCCATCACGGCCCCTCGCTTTTCTTTGCCTCGGGGTGTTAGACTTACACCACCAAGTAAGTATCGCAGCAAGGAGACCCGTTGAAAGTCAAGAAGAGACCAGGATCGAAAGAGACCAACCCGAAGACCTCGGTCGGCGTGCAGAAGTGGCGGCAATTCACCTGCCTGCCGACAGCCGTGCTCCCGATGCTCGGCGTGGCGATGCTGGAGGGAAGTAGGAAGTATCGGCGCCATAATTATCGCGTGGCCGGCGCCCTCTCCAGCGTGTACGTCGACGCAGCCTGGGGCCACATCCTCCAATACTGGGAGGGTGAGGACATCGACGAAGAGAGCGGCGTGCCACACCTCGCCAAGGCCATCACCTCGCTGATGTGTATCATCGACGCCGACATCCATGGGGTGCTCGTAGATGATCGCCCGCCCAAGACCGACCTGGTCAAGCTCCGGGCGTGGACCCAGGCAATGGTCGACGGCGTCTTCCAGCGCATCCCGAAAGCAAACCCGGCTCACACAGAGCTCGAAGAAAGGACTGAGCGCAATTTACATAAGAAACGTGGTGGTGTTCTTCGGAAAGGCCCGGTGCGGAAAGGGCGAGCTGTCCGACCGGTTTCAAAGAAACCACGGGTTCCTGCAGCTCGGGTACATGAACACGATGTACCGACTGTATCAGGCCGCGTACGGGGTGCCCATCGAAAAGGAAGCCCGCCTGCGCCCGTTCCTGCAAGACATCGGAACGGGGCTCGTGCGGCAGTTTGACCCTGACTTCCACACGCGCTGCCTCATCCAGGAGGCCAAGCGCTACATCGCCGAGAATTACCCGGTCCCCCAGCTCGACGTCGTCATCAACGATGCCCGTACACCGCGGGAGGGGAACCGCACCGAGGGTCGCCTGCCCGAGCTCATCGAGGAGATCGTCGGGCGACCGGCCAAGCGTGTCATCTCCTGCTTCATTGACGTCTCGCCCGATGTGCAGCGGCATGTGATGGGCGAGGAGGCCTACACGGCGTTCGTGAGTAGCGGGCGCTCCGAGCACGTCACGGAGCCCAAGCAGATCGAGGCCGACATCAAGGTATTCAACCAGAAGGTCGGCCTGGGCCCCTACCACAGGTTTCTGGACGAGACGGAGCACTGCGTAATAGAAGCGCTGCGGGAGAAAGGATCACCCCTATGAAGAACATCCTCTGCTGGGACAAGCCCGAGCGCGCCATGTCGAAGGAGAAGTGGGCCTCACTCTCCGCCGATGGGGCGCCTCCGGGCGTCTACGTGCCGAACATGTCGGACGCTGACGCTGCGAAGTGGAAGGCGAAGCTCGTGGGAACGAAGGTGCCGCCGGCCCGCGTCGAGATCCGCAAGGAGGCTGACGCGCTCGTGCTCATCATCGTGAGCCTGGGCGAGCCCTACGTCTACAAGTACAAGCGGGCTGAGATGGAGGGGCAGAACGTGCGCATCTCGATGAACGGACCCGCCGCCTTCACCTTCGAGGAGTTCGCGGAGATGCAGCAGGCGGTGGCCGAGGCCAAGGTCATCCTCGAGAAGTGGAGGGATTCGTGACGCCCTGGCGCTGGGCAGCGCTTTGGATACTCGTGGCGGTGTCCCTGGTAGTGACGGGGCTCGCGCTACGGTGGGGCCTCGACAGGCTACCCCCGAGGCCGCCGCACCCACTCGAGACCCTCGAGGCCAAGCTCGACCTGCTACTCAAGCGCCCCATCGTCTCGGTCAAGATGACGCCATCGACCACCTCGGAGGAGATACTCGAGCGCATCGCGGTGGCACTCGAGAGCCTGGCGGGTACGAACGACACCACACCCGTACCGCTGCACCTGAAGCTCGACAACACCATCACGGCGATCATGCAGGACACGACGATGCAGGTGCCGGCTGCCCGGGCCAGGCGAAGGTAAGCGGGTAGAAGGAAAGCGTAGCGCTCTGCTTGGCCATTTCGGTCAGCGGGGCGCTACGACAATGGAAGGAGACCCCCATGCACGATGTCGCTGTGCTATTCGGAAAGGTCGTGGCCATCATCAGCGGGCTTGTCATAGGCCCGTTCGCGGCCCTCATCGCCCTGTGCCTGTTCGCCGTCCTCTGCGTGCTCGCCCTGGTTTTCTGTCTGGGGCTCTATGACCAGACGGTGGGGCGCTGGCGTAAGCAGGAGGGTTTCTTCTTCGACTTCCACAAGAACCCCCACATCAAGGAGAAGCAGTAGATGCCCAACAAACACGAGACGGGCAAGGACCCGGTCGACGAGCTCTTCGAAGGAATCGACGGGCCTCTGCTCCGGCAGCAACGCTCGACCCTCTACGAGCTGGAGGCGTCGATCCGACAGAAGATGTACAGGCAGCCCTGCACCGCGGGCAAGGCCAAGCGCCTGACCATCGCGATCACGCCCGAGCAGCTCGAGCACGTCACGGGCCTGATGGGCCTGCTCGAACGCTTCGCCGACATCGCGCACGACACCTACGGCAAGGCCTGCATCATCGTGGAGAACCCCTGCGCCTCCTGTGGGCACGCCGAGGACCTTCACGCCGACGAGGAGCCCACCGGCGGACGCTGTGACGCCGAAGGACCGGCCTGCGCCTGTGAGGGCTACGAGGAGGAGAAGTAGATGGTTCGAATCTGTGCATTTTGTGGCAACGAAGTTCCCATCGAATCCAACGAAGCGACGGGGCGCGAGGGGGCAGAAGTCAACGCAGTCTGGCAGCACCTCAAGGACTGCGCCGCCCGCATCGCCGACCCCGAGTACGACTGGGACGACATGAAGGGCTGGGAGGACGATACAATCCTCGAATATGCCCCCGAGGCGGGCCCCGAGAAAGAGTTCATGGTCGACGTGTCCGTGTGCGCGGAACGCTATACGAGGGGCTTCAGGCAGCGAGCGCGCAGCGACGCCGAGGCGCAGAGGCTCGTCAACGAACGAGCCTCTGCGCAGTTGTCGCTCATGGGCAAGCCCCTGCATCCCATGGCGGCGACGGGCTGGAAGCTCGTCAAGAAGGGCAAGCTCGAGTTCCGTACGGATGCCGTCAAGGAGCTCAAGTAGATGGGAAACAACTTCCAATATGAGACGATCACTATCACGCCCAGCGGCCCTCCTGCTGGGCTGCTGAAGCGACTGAACGAGCAGTTCGACCTGGGCTGGGAGGCGGTCAGCGTCATGCCGCCTACCCTCAGCTCGCAGGGCTTGAGCTTCCCCATCATCTACAAGCGCCGACAGCTCCGGGCAGCCAACAACTGTCACCCCGGCGTCGACACACGCTTCGCGCACGGCTTCGAGTGCTACTGCGACGAGTGCATGCAGACGCGCGGCTGGTGGTTCGTCTGGAGGCTGCCGCGGGGCGAGGGCGGCTACGAAGAGCTCGACGCGATCTACTGGACGGTTGAGCATGCGTTGCTGGGCGAGCCGGTCGGTGTCGGGCGGCAGCTCTGGCTGCGTATGAGCGTGCCGAACGACGAAGGCATCCGCATCCAGCTCGAGCCGAAGCCCGGGAGAGCGAAGTGAGACTGGCAGACATCAAGCTGCACGCGCACGCCAAGGGCAAGGCGCGTGCGCGTGCAGAGGGTAAGGTCGCAGTCGAGATGGTGGCCTACGCGCCCAGCTCCGGGACACCAGTCAGCGGGCACATCAACCCCAGCGGCCTCCTGCTGGGCCCAGAGGATGAGGTCCTTGATGCCTTCTGCTCCGTCTGCAAGGGGCAGCTCGTCCGCGGGGGACTACCCATCCCCAACAGGAAACCCAAAGGGCGCGGCCACCTGCGGGCGGTACCTACCCGAGAGGTGCTCTTCTTCCTCGTCACCCCCGGAGAAGAGGACCCCTCGGGGCCCTGTCTGGTCAGGCTGCGCGTCCGGGCGGGCTTGGACGGCGACCAGATCGGGCCTGCGCTCAGGGCCGCACTGGAGGAGGTCAAGCGGACCCCCGAAGTCCTGGAGCAGTGGGCGCAGCAGATCGGCTTTGACACGAACCCCGAAAGTCTCGAAGTTGCCGGGCGGGGTATCTGGTGCGATGTGCTGCGTATCCCCAACGAGATCCTCAGGAAGTACGGGATCTTCGACGCGACGTTCCCGGACACCGAGACTGAGATCTACGTGAGACCCAGGGACGGAAGATTGGGGGAAGCGTGAGCCACTTCGAAGAGTTTCATCTCGACTTCATCAGGTTCGAGGAGAGCCTACCGCCCGGCGTGCGGTCCAACCCCTATGACAAGGCCCACAACCGGTGGGGGTGGACGTGGTCCCAGTGCGACAGCGGCCCCGAAGGGTTCTGCCGGTACTGGGAGACGGAGACCGCCCGCAACAAGGAGATTGCAGATGCCGGGGGCGTGCTGGCCTTCATCCTCGGGGAAGACAGCCCTCTGGCGGACCTCCGGCGCGCGATGGGGGAGCAGTGGACCTACGTCGACGAGGGCAACCACCTGACGCTCGTCGTCAACGGCAGCTACTTCGAGCTCAGCGTGAACGATAAGCTCGAAATCGTCGAGAAGCCCAAGCTGCGGGAGCCCCGCAGGAAGCCCCGGCCCGCCAGGGCGCGGTTACAGAAACAGGAGACCCATAATGAAAACCAAGGCTAATCAGCAGAGGAAGAGCCTGGACCAGGTGACCTCGATGGCCTTCGCCCGCCGCCGTCAGACCCGCGAGCTAAAGGACATGAAGATCGAGTTCGCCGACGGTAATAGGGAGATCACCATCACCGACCCGCACAGCCAGGGCGGCCCCTCCGTGCGAACCTACAAGTGCGAGTACGATCCGAAGCTGGGATTGACCGTGATAGAACGCGTCGACCTGCACGGGCGCAAACAGGTCATCGCCATACCCGTGGGCGAGCAAAGGCACGAGTGCTTCTGGGACTTCTTCGTGCGTGACCTCGCGCTGCGCTGCGTGGAGCTGCAGAAACTAGCGTTTGAAAAGGAGCCTGAAAAGTGAAGCGAGCCAAGAAGAAACCGTTCATCCTGGTCAACCCGAACCGCGAGAACGCCGGCGTCGTGCTGACGAGCGGCGACATCCCGAACCCCAACGGCGTCAAGCTGCTCGACAGCCCCTACTGGAAGGAGACGATGGAGGCCTCCCTCCAGTACGGGATGCCCTCCCGCGACCACCAGTCGACGCTGCTCTACCTGCAGTGGGTGCAGGCCAACCACGGCGGGGACGTCTGGCAGCACAACAACGGGCAGCACATGCGCTACAAGGCCCGGTCGCAGTCACGGATGGGCTCAGCGATGGCCTGGGAGGGCAAGTGGGGCACGAAGTATTGGGACGGGACCATCGGGGCCGACCACGACGACTTCGACTGTCTGCGGGACCTGGAGGTGCTCGGGCTGCTCAAGGACCACGGCACAGGCGCCTTCCCCCTCGTCGCGCTGACCGCCAAGGGGCACGAGGCCTGCGGGAAGCTCATCGACATCCGGTCGAAGTACCAGCAGGCCGAGAAGGTGAAGCCTTGAGCACCCACAAGATCTACCCGCTCAAGGACGTCATCTCACCGGACGTGCTCAAGGCGGCAGGGTTGACCTCCGCGCGGGACCTACGGGCCGTGGCCACAGGCGATGTGCGACCTCCGAAGAAAGGTGAGTGGTACCTCTCCGGCGCCATCGTGGAGGCCTACCAGGCGCACCACGACTTCAAGGACGCCTACCACATTGCGCGCCTGGTGGAGATCAAGACGACCATCGAAATCAAACAGTGGCTGGACGAGAAGAAGACGTGAGAGGCTTCGACCTGGACGCGGCCATGCGCAGGGTGAGCCGCAGACGCAAGCGGCCCACGCTGCGTGAGGTGCGCGAGCTCGAGATGCAGGTATACCGGCTCGAGCGGGCCCTCGAACACAAGGTCACCCACATCATCACGGCCGGCTACTACGCGCACAACGGCACGGCCGAGCTGTCCTTCGAGGATGTCTCTACAGGAAAGGAGGCCAAGCTGACCGTGAAGGTTTCAAAGAAAGACGGGAACAGGCTGGCAGCGGTCGTGCCCGCCTGTCTCTATTCCTGGGCGAGGGCGCGCCTGCGTCGTCGCGTGCCCGTGGTGAAGGAGAACAAAGCTCGATGAATCTGAACAAGGGCTGCTGGGAGCGCAGGAAGGTCGCGCTCAAGAAGGGCGAACGGGTCTGTTGCGAGGAGTGCTCGCTCTGGATCACGGGGCCCGCGAAGGTCGAGTACCGCGAGGTGTTCGACTACGACAAGCCGCACAAGGAGGCCAAGAGCCGGCAGTACCGGCACGCGGACTACTCCTGCCCCGAGGAGGCTTTCCCGCGGCCCTGGGGCACCGAGGAGATCATCACGGCAGGCACGACGTTCGGGCCGCGCTGCGTACGCTGCGAGCACATGATTCGAGGCTTCGAACACGTCTTCGAACGGCGCGACACACCGACGACCAACGCCTTCATACACACTACCGACGCGCAATGCGCGGATAGTTGCAAGGAGGCCAAGTGCGAGAAGAAGCATCCGCTCCGCGCGACGTTCTATGAGAAGGAGGCGGCAGCATAGATGCGCTGCTTCACCATCAACGAGCTCTCCGTAGAGGAGGGCATCAAGGTCACGGCGACAGGCGACCGGGGCGCGGCTCTCGTGGGCGGCGTGATCGGGCCCGTCGCCGACTGGGACATCGTGGCCCCCATCTGCATCGAACGGATGGGGGCCTCGGCCGGGCGGCCTGTACTGCGAGCCGACCTGGAGCTGCGGGTAGAGACCGGGCTCTGGACGATCGTGGCTGAGCGCGTGACCGAAGAGGAAGAAGAACTGGGCGAAGGGGTCAGCGCTGACCCTCGAGCCCTGGTGGCGCTGAACGTCAGCGGCGGCAAGAGCGGACGCTCGACGCCCCTCTTCCCCTGCCGCAAAGCTCAGGTCATCGCGACCTATCGCATCAACCGGCACGACGTCTTCGGGTACGACTGCTACCTGCTCGTGCTGGAGCCCGGCTGCAGGCTGGACATCCAGCGCACGGGCGGGCTCAAGGATGACCCAAAGCTCGTGCGCATCTGTTGGACCACGACGGGCGATCTGCTCGTGACGCTGCCGGGAGGAGGCCGATGAGGATCTTCACAGTGCATGACAACGGCGAGGGGCTCCTGCTTCTCGACGATCCGAACGGTGGGATGGGTGGGCTGACCTCGGCCTGGGGCAAGGACTACATCAAGGAGCAAGGAGGCTGCTTCAAGGTGCTCCTGGGCTACAACGAGAGGTGGGGGCTGCCCCTCCCCATCCGCCTCGACACGGACCTGCTCGAGCGCCTCCGCACGCCTTGCGAGAACCGCGGCAAGAGCTACCCGCACGCCAACACGACAACACGCTGCATGGTGTGCCGCGAGTACATCGAGCACGGGCAACACTCCGACACAAGCTTCAAGTACGCCGCGCTCACCGATGTTGGCGTGCGGCGGGACCCCGAGGGGCTCTGCTTCACGCTCCCCAAGGAGCCCTCGACAGATGCGCTGCTCGTGGTGAAGGTGACCTCGGGCTACCGGGGTGTCATCGGCGTCTGGCCGCTGCCCTGGCACTGGCCGACGCTCCACGAGTGCATCAGCTCAGTCGAGTGGCTGGGCGTCGGCTGGGAAGCGACGGAGACCAAAAAGAAGAACGAGCGCACCTTCATGCCCGATCGCCTCTTGCGCGTAAAGGCGCGCACGGTGCTCTCGTTCTTCGGCGGTGAGAAAAACGTGGTGCTGGCATGGACAGGGGCAGCGCTCAAACGCTTCAGTCACTTCGAGTGGCAGCGGGTTCTGGCCTCGCATGGGGTCACCGGAACCGTCCGGCTCTGAGAGGCGCGAAGCGAACGCGGCCGGGGTAGAGGTTTACACACAGAGGGAATCTGTGGTACCGTTACCTCGGAGGATTGAAGCCTATGACGTTCAACGAGTATCTGAGAGACCGGCGGTGCAGCCAGGCGGCGTTCTATCGTCGCGTGGGGCTAGGCTCAACGGTCACCAACCGCGCATCCAACAACCTGCCCATCGGGCTGGAGGCGGCGCTGCGCATCGTCGCTGGCACGGGTGGTGAGGTGACACTCTCGGAGTTGAACCTGAAGGTTACAATCCCGCAATACTGGCAGTTTTGCCTGCGTCCGGAACTTCTCCGGCGCCAGAAGTCGGCCGCATAGTGGCGGCCAGAAAGTAGGTAGGTATGAGCACCCCGACCCCCAACATCACCCAGTCCCTCACGGTGGCACAGCGCTTCGTCACCGGGCTTCGGTCCCAGGGCTTCTCGCCCGAACAGATCCTCACGACCATCGAGGCTGTGGCCGGCAAGAAGACCAACGGCAACGGGCACAAAGCCAACGGCAACGGACAGCAGCGCGTCCCCGCCTGGGTCGGTGGACCCGCGGAGCCTGTCGCCGTTGACAGGCCGGCGATCACCAAGGGGGGCCCCGCGCCGAAGCAGGCAGTCAAGGGCAGAAGCCCGAACCTGCCCGGCGTCTCGATGCGTGAGCTCGGGGCCTTCCGCAAGGACAAGACGAACCCCAAGGCGACGGCCAAGGACGTGCTCGTTGCGAAGCGCAAAGAGAAGTGGACCCTCAAGGACGCCATCGCCCGCGAGAAGGTCAGCAACTTCGTGACGACGGGCTCGCCGAAAAGCTAAACCTCAGCGACTACCGGTAAGCAAGGCGCCGGCCTCAGGATCTCTCCTGAGGCCGGCGCTTGTTTCTTCCGGCGGCCTGCCCGACCCACCAAGTTCGCAGCAAGAGGGATCGGGGTCTGGCCTTCTGGGTGGCCCTCTCGAGCCTGACGTCTCCCAGCCGACTTTGCCCCTCGCGGGACGCCAACAGGAATAGCATACCGGCGAAATTCAAGAAAGTCAATCCCAGACGGGGTACAAGGCTGATAGTCCCTGAAACGAAATGGCATTTCGGAGGTGGGCATGGTCGAGCTGAAGAAGCCCGGCTGGATCAATCCCAACAAAATGAGGATCGAGACCGGACACAAAGCGTTCGATCTTTACTGCACATCAGTCACGCCGGGGCAAGTCATCGGGAGCGGGCAGGACAGCTTCACGGTGCGGCCGCACTACGAGACGTTGTGTGGAGGCAACCAGTACGCCGCGGGGCATCTACAGGACTTCGACCTGCGAAGCGTACGCGCCTCGGAGATGCCTCCCCACATCAACAAGAGCATCCGCAAGATCGCCAACGACCGCAACGAGACCGTCATCGTCTATCAGTTCTTTCACTACTCACGCTGTCGTGACGTTATGGCCTGGGGCGGGGCTAGGCGCAAGCCGACGTACAGCTCCAAGAAGATCGTGCATGGCTGGCTCATCACGTCCTGCACCCGGCAGCCCAACGTACAGCTCGCGATGTACGTGACGGGACCGACACAGAAGTCCTGGGACGTGATGGTCTGGTGTGCCGACGTCGTCAGCCTCCCGCCGTCCCCGATGCCGCGGGGAGCCAAGCGGATGTGGCCGCGGGCGGCCCGGGGCATCGTACCTCGAAATCTCAAGGCGTTGGCGCGGCGCCTAGTGGCCGAAATAAAAGCCGAAGATGCGGCCCAGGGGCCGCCCCGTAGAACGGAGTGCGCATGAACCCAACACCCGAGTGGCTCACGAACCTCAAGAAGCCCATCCCCAAGGGCATCTTCTTCGGGATAGGCGGCAACCGCAAGCTGGGCACCTTCGCCGACGTCATCGGCTTCTCGCGTGCGCCGGGGCTACCCCAAGACGGGGGCACCTGCCCGGCGGCCTCTACCGAACCCGGCGGCTGTCTGCACGCGGCCATTGCCCGCACGAAGGCCACCGAGCTCAAGGCGGCAGGAAGCATGAAGCTCCAGTTCGCCTGCTACGGCTTCCGGGCGAAGATTCGCTTCTGGCTCGACCGGGGCCTCTACGAGGTCAACTCGACAGACGCCCCCGAAGACCCCGTGGAGCTCGGTGCGGCTCTCGACGACGCCATCGTCCGCAGTGGACGGCGCCGGCGAGACAAGACGCTTCTGCGTCTGCATCCGGTAGGCGACTTCGACACGGAGGCCTACGTCGAGAGCTGGACGACCGTGCTAAAGCCTCGGCCCTGGGTCGAGGCGTTCGGCTTCACGCGCTCCTGGAGGATGCGGGAGCTCTGGGAGGCCTTCGACGCGCTGAGGGCCCTGCCAAACGTGCAGGTGCTGGCGTCGATGGACTGGGCCATCTGGAACAAGGGCGAGTTGCCGCCCGGCTGGTTCCGGCTGCCCTCAGGTGAGGTAGGGCCCGTGGCCGGTGCCTGGAGGCAGGCCTGGATGGGGACACCGCCTTTCGAAATGCGGCGACACCAGTTCCACTGCCCAGAGGCGCTCGCACCCGACGACCCCCGCTACATACCAACCTGTCGAGCCTGCGGGGCGTGCTGGATACCGCAGGTGAAGAGCTCGCTGCAGGGTCCGTTTTTTCCCTTGCACCCCTGAGTGGAGCAATTGCCCCTCAATTGCTACCGGTGGTAGACTTACGCCCCCACGTAAGTAGGAGCCTCGATGTGCAGAAGAACAGAATACCTCCCGCTCCCGCCGGCATCCGCTGCGAGACCCACGGTCCCGCGGACAGGCAACTCGCAGAGTGGTGGACGGCGATGCGAAGCCCGAGCCTGGGGTTACCCGAGTTCGGGCACGTCATCGCGCTGCGGCACACCCTCTACGTCTGCAGGACGTGCAGGTACCCGCTAGGCGAGGAAGAACGAACTGCTGAGATACCTGACGAGGAGGATCTGCGCCGGACACTGGAACGTGTACCGGCGCAGATGCTCCGACTGATTCGAAAGGAACACCCCATGAAAAAGAACCCTTGGTGGAGGGAGCTGGAGAGCCTGCACGACGCAGAAGAGGTCTATTACCGCTTCCGCAAGCTCAAGGCCTTGCGCAACAAGGCCACCAGCACCCACACGAACGAGACCCTGGCGGCGTACATCTACGCCAGGACGCCCGGCATGGCCGATTCTCGCCTGACCTTCCACGAGGAGATGATGCTAGCCTTCGTGGCGGCGCTCTTCGGGTCGACGACGGCGCCGAAGGGACCCGAAGCCGAGTTCATGGCCGCGGCCTGGGAAGTCGAGCTCAAGAAGAACGGCGACTACTTCATCCCCAAGGCGAGCAAGATGTGCGGGCTCTTGCTCGAGTGGCTCGAAATCCCCCTGGAGGTCGCCGATGAGGTCTACCCCCAGACCGAGGGGGAAGAACGCAAGGAAGGGGGCACCGCGGGCCCCCAACCGCCCCCTCCGCTGACACCGCTGAAGCAGCACAAGTGTCTGTGCAGGCATCTGGCCGTCGACCACACCCGCAAGGTGAGCGCGCGCTGCCCCAACGCCTGTATCAAGTGCGGGTGTCTGGAGTACACAGGCAAGGGCGGCCCGCTCAAGGCCGCGCCTGTGACACCCACCAAGCCTGCGCCGCCTCCCGGGCCCCCGCCCTCCGCCTCCGAGCCCGTTCCGCCCCCCAAGCGGTCGCACCACAGGGCCAGGCGCCTGGTGGGGATGACGGAGACAGAGAACAAGAAGGCGCCCCCCGTACCTCCCCCCGCAGCTCTGCCCGCCACAGCAACCTATGTAGCACCTCCCGTCGAAGAGAAGGCACAGGAGACCGACACCGAGATCCTCACGCTCTTCTCAGGTGCCGATCCCGTCCACCTCCCCCGCGTACGCAAGATCAAGACGAGCGAGGGCACGAACATCAAGATCGTCAACACGTATGGGAAGCGGCTGGCCGTGAGCCTCCATCGAGACGCCAAGACCGGCGAGCTCTTCATCATGATCGGACGTGCCTGAACCCTGGTAAAAGGGAAACGGTCAGCCCTCTTGCTGACTGAAAGGACGAACTTGCAAGTAACCGCCGAGCGGGCCACTGTCCGGGACCTGCCTGCGACGATGGTCAAGATCGACCAGTCGCAAGGGAGGCTCCCGGGCGAACAGCTCGCCGTCCAGGTGGAGAACGCACTCCGAGGACTGCAGACCGGCACGACGGCCCTCATCCGGGGCGTCGACGGTATCGTGCAGACCTTTGCCTGCATCCACCTGCTCAAAGAGCACGGCTTCACGGCCGTGGCCGTCTGGGACCCGCACGAGGCTTGCTACGCCCTCGTCACGGACGAAGACAACACCGACACACAGGAGACCATCATCCGCGAGGACGAAGTACGCGCCTTCGCAAGCAACTGATCGGGAGGAGGACCCCATGACCCGACCCCAACCCATCCGTATCACGACGCCTGACGAGGAGGCCCAGTGGGCACCCGTCTGGGCCGACGTCGAGGCCTTCGAGAAGATCATCACCCGCATCCGCGAGACGTTCCTGGAGCGCGACGAAATGCTCGACGTCATCAGCCTCGGGCTCATCGGCGGCGTCAACGGCTCCGTCATCGGCCCCCCAGGCACAGGCAAGAGCAAGATCCTGGAGACGCTCTCGATGGCCGTCGAGGGCTTCCGCTTCTACTACGGACGCGGCACGCCCTGCATGACCCCCGAGTACGTCTTCGGGCCCATCTCGGTGGCGGGCTTGAAGGATGATGACTTCCGCCTCGCCAACAAGGTGCTGCCGGCTCCCCGGGCGTGGGCGCACCAGGCACACCTGGCCCTCTTCGATGAGGGGTCGCGCATGCCGAAGGAGATCTGGGACAGCATGCTGTCCTTGCTCGAGGAGCACGAGGTCACCGTCGGCTCCAATGTCTACAAGGCGCCACTCCTCTTCGGGATGGTCGCCACCAACGAGGACCTCTCCGAGATGCAGGCGGCCTTCGACCGTTTCGCGCTGCGGTGCGAGTGTCGCTACGTGGCCGACCTCGACAGCCGGATGCAGTTGCACCGGTTCTACTCGGGCTACGGCACGGCCAACGAGAAGCTCAGGGACGCCCGGCCCCGGCCCATCGCGCTCGACGCCATCATGCGGATGCGCGCTGCGGCGAGGCAGGTGGAGGTGCCCGACGACGTGCTCTTGGCGGCTGACGAGGTCCAGACCGACCTGAAGCGCCGCGGCATCGAGCTCTCGGACAGGCGCTGCTTCCCGCAGACCTGGGCCATCGTCCGGGCCTCGGCCATCCTGAACCGCCGCAAGGTAGCCTCGGTGGATGACCTGGCTCCGCTGGCGCTGTCCTACTGGACCACGCAGGAGCAGAAGCTCGAGGTGCGTCAGATCGTGGGCACGAAGGCGGCCACGATCGCCTTCGAGCTCGAGAGCCTCTACGCGCAGGCCCTGAGCGAGGGCGAGAAGGCGCTGCGGGCGTTGAACGCCAACCCCCCGAAAACCACACAGGAACTGTCCAAGATCGGCATCGACGCCGCCACGGCGTTGACGGTGCTGGGGCGCAAGATCTCGGCGCTCAAGCAGGGGCAGAATGGCAAGGCCATCAACCCCGCCGACGAGGTCCGCGTCGCGGCCACGGCCACGAAGGTGGACCGCCTGCTCGTGGAAGTGAAGAAGAACCTCATCAAGTAGTCACCAGGGCCTCGGCCGGCGACTGGTCCTCCAACCGGTCGGGGCCCGCTTCTTGCGAGAGGAGGACCGCATCAATACCTTGCAAATCGACAAAGCCCTGGCGGACTTCAGACGCTGGGACCGAACCCCCGATATGACCCTCGGACAGTGCTTCACGGCCTGGGAGATTCACTTCGAGCCGACCGGCCTGATCGAGATCGTCCCACGCGGGATACGCCCGCTGTACAGGCACAATCCCGTCCAGTGGTACTGGTCGAAGTTCGGATCGATCGAGTGCGGCCTGAAGGTCAACGCCCCTCGCGACTATGCGCCCTACCCCGTGCTGCCCTGCACAAGCCAACTGCTCGTGCGTACGATTCTGATGAACCGGGGCAGCGGCGCCGACGAGAAGATTGAGTTCGTCTGGACCCCCGTGGCCATGCTGGAGCGCCTCGAGGCCATCCGCACGGACGAACACGCGATTGCGATCTTCACGGAGTTCGCGGCCGCCGTGGCGAAGTACCCCGACGAAGCTGCCGAACGCGACGCTCATCGCGAGTGACAGGAGGACCCCCTTGAAAACTATCCCCAAGAACACCCTCGAGCAGACGCTCTTCAGCTTCCGGGTACCGAAGAAGTTCGGTGACCGGATGATGGAGAAGCTCATCGGGGAGTACGCCGCCAAGCTGATGCTGGCCGGCCCCACCGACGAGGTGCTGAACACCACGCTCGGAGACAGAAGGGCCCTGGCGTACTGGAAGCAGCCCTCCCAGAAGGACCTCTGGGACTTCAACGCCGAGGGCCAGCGCCTGCTGCCCACGTTCGGCGGCCTGTTCCAGGACCTCTGGACGTTGCTCTTCCGCAGTCCCGAAAGCATCGAAGTCAGACAACCGTTGCCGCCCAGGCTCCACCTCAACGCCGCTGTGCTCCAGGCCGCGATGACCCTCCCCGAGTTCATGCAGCTCCGCCCGATCACGCATCTGGACGACGTGAACACGGTGATGGCGATGGGCACGTTGAAAGACCCAGTGTTGGCGTTGCTGCGAAACATCGCGAAAGTATGTCAGGCGGTGGACCAGGTTGTCAAGTCGGAGCAGAAAGTTCAGCGCCAGGTGCAGGAGGACCTGGAGCAGCAGAAGCAGCAGCAGAAGCAGCAGCAGCAGCAGCAAAAGAAAAAGCAACAGGGCGAAGGCGAGCCTCAGCCCGGCGAGGGGGACGAAGAGGGCCAGGACGGACAGCCGCAGCCCGGACAGGGAGGACAACCCGGTTCGGGCGGCGAGGAGAGCAACCAGCAGGCCGACGGACAGGGGCAGGAACAGGAGAGCCCCGGCACCGAAGGTGACCAGCCCGCGCCGCCTGAAGAGGGCACGGGAGAAGGTCGCGACCGGAACCTCGATCCTGAGCCCACGGAAGACGAGGGCCCGTCGCAGGAGCTCAAGGCAGCGCTCAAGGAGCTCAAGGCGGCCGAACAGAACCTCGAAAGCGAAGTTCGAGCCTCGGCTTCCCAGATTCGCAAGCAGCTCGGTGACGCCGCCAAGACGGCACTCGACCTGGGGCGCAACGTCCAGCAGACGCAGGCGTTGCTCAACTGGGGCCGCGGCGCTGGCAAGCCCTGGGAGACCGACCCCTCCGAGCGGCTCAGGCTCGCTCAGCGCATCGCGCGCTGCAAGCCCCTGCTCAAGGCACTCGAGCTCGTCGGACACTACCTGAACCTGGGGGAAACCCGGCACAGGGAGAAGACGACGGGCAAGGGCCTGGGCTATGCCGGTGTCCGGCGCGGACGCAACGTCGGACGGCAGCTCTCCCACGAGAGCGTGCGCATGACCGACCCGGAGCTCGAAGGGCTCTGGGCGCATGGCTGGGCCACGCGGCAGAACCAGGAGCTCGACCCGAAGCAGATTTACAAGCTGATTCTCGGGCCAGGGGTCATCATGGTCGACGTGTCGGGCTCGATGACGGGAGACCCCATCGAGTTCGCCATCGCGATGACGGTGGCCTGCTTGCGGGCGCTCGTCCGCAAGAACCGCCCGGCCTATGTGGGCGCCTTCGACGACGGCATCCGCAAGGTCTGGGACATCACGGACGGCGACCCGCGCAAGATCGTCGACTTCGCGGCTTTCGGGGCCTCGGGAGGTGGCACGAACTTCTACGTCGCCATCGACTTCGGGCTCAAGAAAATCGAGGAGGCGCAGAGGGCAGGCAAGGACAAGATCGGCAAGAGCGACATCGTGCTCATCACCGACGGCATCTGCCCGCTGCCCGAGACCGCCGAGCTCAAGAAGCGCCTGGATGCCGCGGGTGTGAACTTGTTCGTATTCTTCATCGGCCGCGATTACCGCGGCTACATGAAGGACATCCAGAAGCTCACGAAGTACGCCTGGGCCATCGAGAACTACCGCAACGCCGAGGCTGAAGTGCTCGCCGTGCTCGACAGCCTGGAGTAGAGCTCGACCGACGTCTATATGTACCCGGATCACGCGCTCGCGAATACGGGCGCGCGATCTGATCCGGAGTCATAGAAATACTAAACAAGATCATTGCCAAGGAGATCAGATTTTCTCTAGGGCCTTCTCTACAACTCCTCGCTTCGCTCGGAGTAGTACGAGTAAGGCCCTAGAAAATCTGAGACGAGCACCTCCGGCGCTCGTAATGGCGGCCTGCGGCCGCTGAGCCTTCGGCTCTTCCGGGGGAGCGATCCGAGCTCCAGCGAAATGTCATTTCGGCAATAACAGAGAACCCGACACTTGCCACCACGGTGTAAAGTCAGCTACACTCTCGCAACTATGAGCAATCAAGACAACGACGAACTCGAGGAACAAGACACTCCAAATACGGCCGCCACGATGCAGATCCCATACGACCAGTTGGTCGCGCGGCACAACAAGACCCTCCAGGGCGCGAAGATCACCGCGGGCTCTGTGCTCGTGTGGTGGTGGATCGGCGACGTGCTCCTGGACCCCACGCGCTTCGCCAAGCGCGCGGGTGAACTCCAGATCCCGGAGCTGCGGGCGCTCTTCTTCCGTTACGAGCCCGGTGACAAGAAGCGCCTGCAGGAGGCGGGACAGCAGGCGATGTCCGAGCTCGCTGCTCAGGAGAGCCTGACAGCCGGACAGCTCTTCGACAAGAAGGCTGCCTCGACCTGGTCGCTTCGGTTCACTGACCTGAAGGGAGACGGGGCCGTCGAGATGGAGATCGCTCTCGCTGCCAACTGGCCTCCACGCTTCGAGGAGACAGATGCCACGGCCACCGAGACGCCCTCCGAGCGCGCCCAGAAGATCTTGAACACGGCCAACGAGCTGCTTCGCAAGATCGTCATCGGACGCGACACGGAGTACCTGCAGCAGACCGTGCTGGAGGCCGTCAAGCTCATCGGCGGCGATCAGGTCTCCACCGAGAACGGGCAGCCGATGGACAGCGTCCGGCTGCTGGTGCTCGCTCCCGAGAAGATGGCCAGCCTGCTCGCCCTGCGCGAGTTCGTCCTCGCTGCCGGGGACGAGAGTGCTGTCGCTTCCGACGTCGAGCTTCTGACCGACTTCTCGGCGGTGCTCGTGGCCGACGATAGCCGCAAGCCCGACACCGCGGTCGATCCCTCCACGCATGCGAAGTTCTTCGGTGAGATCGACGAAGCACTGAGCAGCATCCGCACGGCCCTGGCGCTGACGGATGCGCCCAAGCGTCGCGAAGCCCGAACCGAGATCTGGAGCGACATCAGCGCCCTGCAGAAGAAGCAGGCCAAGTACGTTCGCCAGCTCCAGGAGGCCGTCGATCGCATCAACGTCGGCATCGAAGGTGTCAAGATGAACTGGGACGCGCTGATCGCCGCCTCGGGCGACGCAGACGTCGAAGCCGCGACCAAGGCCGCTGAAGAAGACCAAGACTAGACCCAAGGAGGTCCCCCCATGGACGCCAACAACGTCATCCACGTTGCATCGGTGCTTTCGCAGCACGCCGATGCCCTCAAGGAGAGCGGAGCCGTTCCGCTCTACCTGCTCTTCTGGAGCCAGTTCCGTGAGCTCCAGATCGACACCGACAAGTACAACGCCGAGGTCGAGCGCCTGGCGCTGCCCGACAAGGCACGCAAGGCGCTCGTCATCCGCAAGACGCGCATGTTCGATGCGTTCCGGGATGCTACCCAGCGCCTGGCCCGCAACAACCCGTCGGCGGAGATCAAGTACGTCGTCAACGAGAACACCCTGGCCCACGAGGATGCCAAGGGCGTCGCCGTGCGCCTGCTCACGCGCGTCGAGCGTCACGTCGACACGAAGCTGAACCTGTCGACGGAGGTGGCCCGCTTCCGCTTCCGGGCCGACCTGATGCCCCCGACCATCGAGACCGAGGTGCTCGACGCACTCGATACGGTGGCCGCTGCCGCCGTGCTCGACGTGAACGCGTTCTACGTCGAGGAACAGGGGCGTGCCGACAGTGACAAGTTCGGCCGTCGCATCCGTAACGCCCTGGCGACGCTGCAGGGCGTCACGGTGGACCCGGGTCAGGTCATGCGGGCCTGCAAGGCCACCTCCGAGAACCGCCAGCTTCTGACGGTCATCTCGGAGTTCGTCGAGCGCATCGACACGATGTTCGCCACCGGCGCTGGCAAGTACAGCGCCTGCAAGGTGGGCTTCGCTGACATGGCGGCTTTCACAACCGTCTTGAAGCTCGTCTCTGACGGCGCCGCCAACGACTTCGGTGACCGCATCGGAGAGCTGCAGACGGTCATCTCGGCCCTCAAGGCCGACCTGCAGTTGGGCAAGCTGGACGAGCCCAAGGCCCGCGAGCGCCGGGAGGAGGAGATCCGCAAGCTCCGTCAGGAGCTCAAGAGCCGCGCGGGCGTCTACCGTGAGGAGCTCACGTACGCCGACGTCAAGGTAGGCATCAACGAGGAGCGCATCGAGGAGGCTTGGCAGGACTTCGTGTCGGCGCGCACGAACATCTTGGCCAACCGGCAGGTGCCCCCGCAACTGGCGGCAGCCGCGTGAGCAATCAGATCGGCGCTGCGCTTGAACAGCACGAGCGCTACCTGGGGCGGGCGGCTAGAGGATCAGCCTTGATCCTCTTCCGCCCCCCGCGGGTGGTGTTCGACACAAGGGACCTTGCCGCCTATCGCACCCATCTCGAGCGGGCTGTGGTGGCCATGGAACAGTTCGACGGCAACACGGCATACACCTGGTCCACGGAGAATTTCAAGTTCGCCCCTGCGTACCACCAGGCCCGCAGGGACGCTATCTTTACGGCCATCTCCAAAATGCCCGCAGCCAAGTACGGCGTCCAGGATATGGTGCTGGCGGCGCGCTCCGACACGCGCTACCAGCTCACGCTGACGGGCCCCTCGCACGAGTGGACCGGTATCCTGAACGCCGACTTCTCTCGAGGTGAAGGCATCCCGGCCCGCCTGAAACCGGAAGGCAACCCGGACCCGAGCTGGTGGGGCGTCTACGGCAAGATCATGGACGCCATCGAAGACACCGTCGAGGCCGCGTCGATGACCCATGATTCGGCCTGGTTCAAGCTGCGGGTGCGCGAAGCTCTGCAGAAGACGATCGGGGGGCGTTCAATGCCGCGAGAGGGTATCCCCTTCGTCGGCGCCTACAACCCCAAGCTCTTCGTCCTGATGGCGTTCGTGGCGGCCGTCACAGACCTCTGCGGTGCTGATACCCAGGACGACCAACCCCTGATCCCTCCGTTGGTCGTCGCCCGGTTACTCGAGCGCGAGCTTCCGCTCATCTCGGAGGGAGCCCTGGCCACGCTCAGCTTCTCGCTTGAACGGATACAGAAGCTCGTGCCGCTGGAGGACAACACGCACGCCCCCATCAGTCTGCCCCGCACGGACGTCAAGCAGGCCGTTGATCACCTGTTGGCCATCCGACAGATGACCCGTCAGTACAGGGAAATGCTGGGTGAAGTCGAGGCCCGGCTGGAGGTTCTTTTAGGCGCAGCAGAGGCCCGTATCAACGCAGCCTTCGACGCAACCGGAGATTATGATCTACTTCCCGATGAAGAAGACTTGACATGACCCGTCGGCCTTGGTTACTCTCTTAGAGGACCAAGTTCGACACAGACCTCGCGGAGGACGCCAACGGCTGCACGCCAGCTCCTGTCGTCCTCCGCGAAAGACAGGAGGTACGTACACCATGCAGTCCATCCCCGAACCCGTGCGTCACGCCCTTGCGGACGTCACGAAGGGGGTCACAATGTCGGAGCTCGGTACTTTTGCCAGCGAGCTCGGCATCGACGCCCTTGCCACCCCTGACAAGATCGGCGCGACCTGTCAGCTCGTCGCGCGTTACAACACGAAGAAGTCCACCCTCAAGGTCTCGGCACCTTTCGAGGGCTTCCTCACCAAGGTTCGCGGCGCGCTCGCTACGGTCGACAAGAAGCACTACCCGGCCATCTTCGAGGCAGGCGAGCCCATCGTCACCAAGGCCGTTGTCGTGCGCAAGAGCACCCAGCTCGAGGCACTCTTGCCCGAGACCCTGGAGGCGCTCAAGGACGAGACTGCCGCCTTCGAGGTACTCGTCACCAAGGATGTTGTCGAGGTCACCACCAAGCAGAACGCCGTGATGATGAGGCTCTGTGAGCTCGTCTGTTCCGCCGAGAAAAAGGTCTCTCTGGCGCAGGCCGCCGCCTGGCTGCACCATCTCTGCGGTGGCCGGACCGAGGTCACGACGGACAATATCCGTTACTGGCTGACCCAGTACAAGGTCTGGCGTGACGCCGGCAAGCTCGAGGAGTTCGGTAACGTCAAGGCTGCGGTGCGCGTCGAAATCGCCAAGTTGCCCGGCGCTGTTGAGTACGTCAAGAGGGGCAAGATCCCGACGCCGGGCGAGGACAGCAAGCCGCTCAAGATCGGTTCTGACCTCAAACTGACTGACGTCAAGCCCGTCGTGGACTATCTGCGTGTCCAGGCCGGACCCGCCCACGCGCCGACGGACCCGCGGCCGCTCAACCCGATCCAGCACCTGCTGGACATCGACGAACACCTCTCCGGCAAGGAGGGCAAGCGCTGGCAGGCCTTCAAGCGTGTCAGCGCCGACAGTGCCATCCGAAAGGCCGTCTTCGACACGAAGAAGCCCGAGAAGCTCAAGGTGACCAGGAAGCTCCTGGGCGACCTTGAGGCCAAGCTCGACACGCTCCTGGAGCGCACCCGCTCCGCCAGGGCGCTTGTCGAAACCGCCCTCACCAAGCCCGTCAAGTAGACCCAAGGGGGCCGGCATCCCGCAAGGATGCGTAAGCGCTAGTCCGGCCGGCCCCCTCTTCCCCCTGGAGCCTCGCTATGTACGCCAACATCTCTTCGCGCCCCGCTTCCCTCGCATCTCTGGATTGTGAGGGCTGTGGTCTCTACAAGACGTGCTACACGCCTTGGATGAAGGGCGACGGCGATCCCGCCCGCCCCCTCTGGATCGTCTCTGCTGCGCCCGGGCAGATGGAAGACCAGGACGGCCGCCCCCTCATCGGGCAGACGGGTGCCGAGGTCTGGAACGCGGCCGAGCTCGCGGGCCTGGCACGGGACAGCTTCTACGTCGACCACGCCGTCTGCTGCCGTCCCCCCAAGAACAAGCTACCCGGCAAGGCCGTGACAAGCTGTCGGCCCCGCGTGCAGGACTTGCTGACCCAGCATCAGCCCCGTTTTGTTTTGCTCTTCGGTAACGAGGCCATCCGGGCGGTGATGCCCCCCGCGTTTCGTACGGGCGTTCTGGCTGCACGGGGCAAGGCCTACACGGTCGACACCTTCCCGAACACGACCTTCTTCGTCACGGTCCACCCCAACTACGTGCTGCGTGATGTCGGGCACCGCGGCATGTTTCAGAAGGACATCGCCACCTTTGCGGCGCTCGCTCGTGGGGAGGAGCTCGAAGTCGCCCCGATGGACATCCGTGTCATCACGGAGGCCGATGCCGCAGTCGCCGCTATCGAGGAGCTCGAGACCCATACGCTGGTGGTCTTCGACCTGGAGACCACGGGCCTGGACCCCTACGGCCCTGACCAGACCATCACGGCGGTCTCGTTCTGTGCCGTCGATGGCGTGCCCGAAGACTTGAGCCAGCTCAAGCAAGCGGACATCCAACCCCGCACGGGTATCGCGCTACCGTTCAACCACGCCGAGAATACCTGGACCCCCGAGGAGAAGGAGCGGGTACGCAAGGCGATGGCAAGGCTCTTCGAGAACCCGAACGTGCGCAAGGCGGGGCACAACCTCACGTTCGACCTGCGCTGGGTCTGGCAGCACCTGAACTGCGATGTCCACGGTGACCTCATCGACACGCTGATGATGCACTACTCGACCAATGAGAAGCCGGGTACGCACGGGCTCAAGAAGCTCGCCTACGAGTTCACGCCCTGGGGCGGCTACGACGACGAGCTCAAGAAGGCCCTGGAAGATGCAGGAGGGTTCTGGGAGAAGGTCGACCTCAAGAAGCTCCTGGGCTACAACGCCAAGGATAGCTTTGTCACGGGACACATCTTCCGGGAGCTGACCCCCGTCGTTCACCGAGAGCAGCAGTGGACCGTCCTGACCAGCATACTCTTCCCGGCCGTACGTGCCGTCGCGCGCATGATCAACTTCGGCTGCTTCGTGGACCGCGGCCTGGCCCAGGAAGTGGACTTCTGGTACCAGAAGCGGGCCGAGGGGCTCAAGTCTCGCCTGGTCGACCACGCGGACATCGTCGCCACCGAGACGACCCTCATCCAGCGCCGGTTGCGGCAGGACCCCGCGCTGATGCGGCACATCAACCGTCAGATCGCCCTGAATCTCCCACCCACGATCGAGAACTTGCGCAAGATCGCGGACAAGCGTCTGCAGGGCATACTCGATCGGCTCGAGGCTCCCGGACTGACTGAGGGGCCCACGCTGGATGCCCTGCTCACGGTACTGGGCAAGCGCATCGGGCGGCTACAAGCTGATGTTGACAAGCGGTTGGTCAAGCGTGAGGAGCAACTCCGTACGACGACCAAGTTCAAGTTCAAGAGCCCCGCCCACAAGCGCGTGCTCCTCTACGACGTCTACAAGCTCAAGCCGACGGGTAAGACCAAGTCCGGCGAGCTTCAGACGGGCAAGGCGATGCTCAAGGTCTACGGGCACAAGTTCGCGCTGCTGGGGGACCTGGACCGGCTGGCGACAATGGAGAAGCGGCGCGCCACCTACCTACGCCCTGTGCTCATGGGCGCCGTGGTGAAGGGCGACGGCGCCATCCACGCCAACTACATGCTCACGGGCACTGAGGGCGGGCGCATGAGCTGCGGAGGCAGCATGGCGGGCAAGGGCGATACGGCCGCTATCGAGAAGTACAACATGCAGAACCTGCCGCGCAAGCCGCGGCTGGAGCAGGTCGTGGGCGATGAGCGCTACTACTGGCTCGAGGCCCTTGAGATGTCGGCCGCCGATGCCCGGGCAAAGGTGCCCGAGTACAAGGGGGATGGTACAGCCGCTACAGCCCTGCTCGGTAAGGCGGGCCAGGCCGAGGTCCATATCGACAGCGCCAACCGCCTCTTCATCCGTGCCCCCTCGGTCCGCCCCATCTTCACCACGCGCTATGAGGGCGGCAAGCTGATCGGCGCAGACTATCAGCAACTCGAGCTGGTCGTCTACGGCGTCATCGCCCAGGACGGGGCTCTGATGGAGGCTGTGCGCAAGGGTGTCGACCTTCACAAGAACTCAGCCTGCCTCACATTCGGCATCCCGCTCGACCAGGTCACCCCCGAGATGCGGCAAGACATCAAGAGTGCCGTGTCGTTCGGGCTGGCTTACGGCCGTTCGGCGGAGGCCCTGGCCGAGGACCTCAAGAAGCCGCTCTCCTGGGCCGAGGACGTCAAGACGCGCTTCTTCAAGGCCTTCAAGGGGATGGCCAACTACATCCGCTTCCAGCCCAACGACTGCCGCAAGAACGGCAACATGGCGACCTCGATGTTCGGCCGGCGCCGGCGCATCCCCGAGTTGATGGCCTTCGACCAGAAGCTCCGCTCCCACGCCGAGCGTGAAAGCATCAACATGCCGATCCAGAGCACGGCATCCGATCTCTGCCTCCTCTCGCTCGTGATGATCGACAGGATGCTCGAAGCCGAGAAGATGCGTACGCGCGTCGTTGCCACCGTCCACGACAGCATCTACCTGGACGCCCCCCGCGACGAGGCTATCCAGGCCGCCACGATGCTCAAGGCCGTGATGGAAGGCATCCCTCAGTTTTTGCCATGGCTCACGGTGCCATTGCGTTCCGACATCAATGGCTGGGTTCCGCCCAAGGGCGACGCGCCCGGCTACTTCAGCCTCGATGCCATGAAAGACAGGATGGAGTAATGGCCGTCATCAATCTCGTCCTCGTGAACAAGGTGCGGCTCTGGGGCAAAGAGCACAAGGTCTCGCCCCCCATGCAGCTCACGCCCTCCGGCTGGGAGGAGCTCGACGCGATCCGCGTCTCAGAACCCAGCCGCTTCGTACAGACCTTGGCCGCCATGGGCTTCACGTTGACGCCCATCAAGCGGGTACAAGAGCAATAGTCCCTACTCCCACAGACCTGCTGCGAAATGACATTTCGCAGTCGAAAGGAGATTTGAAACCGATGCAACTTCCGAAGGCGTTCTTCGACCACAAGCTGAGGGTCGTCATCCCGATGGAGGGCGGCGACTATCCCGCCGCTCTCGAAGAGCTAATGACCATCGACACCGAGAAGCTCGACGAGGAGATGGCCAAGCACCCCGCCATCGCCTCGATGATCGGTAGTGCGTTCGAACACTACCGGGCGCGCATCCAGACACTCGACACCAACCGCAAGATGCGGTCGGCCGAGATCTACAAGAGCCTGCGCGGCAGCATCAACCCGCGTACGACGAAGCCCTACACGGAGGGCGACATCGACGCCGAGGTGCTCACCGACGAGGGCTACCGCGGCACCGTCAACAGCATCAACACGTTGAACGAGGCCTGTGCGATCCTCTCGGGCCCCGTCATGCACGCACTCAACAAGCGCGCCGACTTCTTGATCGAAATCTCGCAGCGCGGCCGCCGCGAGAAGAGCCGCGAGCGCAACACGGCCAACCGCGAGCGATCCGACGGCGGTCAGGCCACGGACACCGACGACCTTGGAGACCGCCTTCTCGGCGGAAGGAGCTGACGCACTATGCCCATCGCTGACCAGAACGTATTCAACGCCTACATGGAGGACATGAAGGCCGAGACGAAGACCGTCTTCCAGTCGACCTTCCTCAAGTCCTTCAGCCTCAAGGACGAAGGCAGCTACTGGGGGGTCTCCTTGCCGGAGCCCCTGGGTCGCCGCCTCTTCCACCGCTCGGTGTTCCGGCACTGGGTGACCGTCAAGGGCAAGCTGAACGCCGTAGTCTGCAACGTGAAGAGCGCGACGGAGGCCAAGCCCTTCCTCTGCCGGGCGCACCGCTGCTTCATGTACGACGGCTTCTGCCGGAAGTGCTTCGAAGACAGCACCATCGCACTCGAGTTCGTCAAGGGCGTCTGGCAGGTGCCGCAGCGCCTGACCGACATCTACGGGGCCTTCCCCGCACTCTCGAGCGCCCTTGTCGAGATCGACAACAATTTCAACCCGGAGATCGCTAAGCTCCGGCAGGGCTTCGGCCCGGTCCACCCGAAGACCGTCGAGACGGAGAAGGCGCACAAGAGCGCCCGGAACGAGGTCGTGCGCAAGTCGATCGAGCTCTTCGACATGGCGCGCGAGACCTTCGCCGGCGGACATGAGGATGCCTCGCCCTACGTGGAGGCGTTCTGCCTGTGCTGCCAGACGAACCAGCCGGAGGCCCGTGAAGCCTTCTGCACCAACTGGTTCCCCGTCAAGTTCAAGACGCCGACCGGTACCGAGAAGAAGCTCGAGTGCGAACCCCGCAAGCTCTACGCGCCCAAGTCGATCATCACGAAGGTCATCATCGGCTATGGCATCGGCAAGGTGCCGACGCTGCACTCCGACTTCGAGCACGAGGCTCGCGTGCTCTGCTTCGATGCCATCGCCACCGGACAGGACCGGGAGTACGATCGCCCCGACGTCGACGACAGCTACGGCAAGGGCGCCGCGGCAGTCATCGGCCCCAACTGGAAAGACGTCCTGGCCCAGTGTCTGCCCATCGACCTCATCGTCGAGCCGGAGAGCCAGCTCGAGGTCGCTGAGAAGCTCGGCTTCACGCTAAACAACCACGAGAAGGCCATCGACGTTCCGAAGATCGAGCGCAAGGGCAAGGATGACGAGACCCACACGGGCCCCGGACAGCAGAGCTCCGGACAGGAGGAGGGGCGCAAGCGCTGGGGCGACGACAAGAAACCGTCGACCCCTGCACAGCAGCCCTCCGCGGCCTCCTCGCAGACCCAGTCGGCTGACAGCGGGGCGGCGCCCTACAACCCGCTCGACGCCCCGGCGGCAACTGCACCCGCCGCTGCGACCGCGCCGTCGGTGGAAAGTGGCGCGTCGGGGGACAAGCCGATGACGGTCCCGCCGGTGGGCGTCAACCCGCTGACGGCCGTCAACAAGCTGCTCAAGGACCTGAAGATCCAGAAGCCCGAAGAGAAGAAGGGCTGATCCGAACCGAGAGCTGGCCGGGACCCACCTCTATGCCTCGGCGGAGGCGTAAGTGCCGGACCGGCCGGCTCTCCTACGAAAGGACGACATGGCGAAGATCAAGATGGCTGACCCGTTTGCCTTCACACGCGAGCTGGCCAAGAAAGACAAGAAGCTTCACATCCTGTCGGGAGGCAAGGCGATCCTCGAGAAGTACGAGGTCCGCGGCGCCTTCTCGACAGGGTGCTATCCCCTCGACGTATCCATCAGCCCCCATCACCCCGGGCTGCCCTGGGGACGCCTTTCCGAGGGGTATGGCCTGACCTCCAAGGGCAAGTCGACGATGGGCGAGAGCGCCCTCATCGAGTGTCAGAAGGTGGTCTACAACAAGACGCTGCCGGGCGTGCCCGTGCTGCTCAAGTTCGAGGGCGACTTCAGCCCCCCGCGCTTCGCGGCTCTCGGCGGCGACATCGACCGGCTCATCATCATCGAGGCTCACCACATGGAGGGCGGGCTCGAGCAGCTCGACCGCTGGCTGCAGGCCCAGTACAAGGAGTTCGGCAAGGAGCTACCAATCCTCGTCGACTGGGACAGTGTGGCGGCTTCCCGCACCGAAGCCGAGATGGACGCCGACCATTACGGTCCCGGCCAGATCGGCGGGCAGGCTCGCTGCCTCTCGACGAACCTGCCCTACTTCACCGACCTCATCAGCTACTCCCACACCCACATCCTGATGCTGAACCAGGTTCGGCACAAGATGAACGAGCTGAACAACCCATACGCCCAGCGAAACCCTCAGGCCAACCAGCCCCAACCTACCGGTGGTTTCGCTCCGGGCTTCTATGCCTCGGTGCGCATCGAGATGCGCGACATCGGCCGCATCCACGAGCACTCCGACGATAAGAAGTCCGACGCCGTCTACACGCCCCTGGGCGACCAGGTGCAGATGCAGATGATCAAGAACAAGGTGGGGCCGCCCTGGCGCAAGGTCGTCGTGCCCATCTACTACCGCTACGGCTTCGACGACAAGGAAAGCTGGATGATTCACCTCGAGAACCGAGGCATCGTCGAGGGCAAGGGCGGCGGACACTACAAGGCCGAGATCCCGGGCTTCCCGCCCATCCAGTTCTACAAGAACACGGGCTGGAAGAGGCACCTGGAGAATCCCGAGTTCTGCGAGGCCGTCAAGGCCTGCATCCTCGACCTGGCCCGCAAGGAATCCGGGCTCGTCGTGGAGGCACCCGCTGATGTGGACCTGGAGGCCATCGAGATGGGCACGGGCGTCACCCAGGACGCCGTCGAACCGGAGACCGTGACAGAGGAGAGCGATCAGTGATAGTCCTGATCGACGGCAACAACACTTTGTGTCGGGCGTATTACGCGATCAATTCCAAGGCGCCCAACAGGAGCGGCTACGACCGCAACGAAGCCCTGAAGGCGTCCCCGACCGCAGGGGCGCACGGCTTCTTGACGATCCTCTTCTCGCTCGTGCGCAAGTTCGAGCCCGAGTGCGTGTACGTTGCCTGGGACGCCGGCCGGGACGCGGCACGCACAAGCCTCTTCCCCGACTACAAGGCCGGACGAAGAACGACCGCGGAGGCGCAGGAGGCCTCCGCGGTCATCGAAGAGCAGATCGGGTTACTCCATCGCGATCTGTTACCGCTGCTCGGCGTGCCGCAGGTGCGCTTCGCCGGGAGGGAGGCCGACGACCTCATCGCCGCCGCCACGCGCATCCTCACCGAGCGGAGCAAGCGGGTCGTGTACATCGTCTCCAACGACGGCGACCTCTTCCAGTTGGTCGACCGTGGCACCCGCATCGTCCCTCCCACGAAGATCAAGGGTAGGACAGGCGCCGATGGCTCGATCGGGCTGGAGGACTTCTTCGAGGCCACGCACTTCGCCACGCCCGCACACTACCTGGCGGCGCACGTCCTCTCGGGTGATAGCTCCGACAACATACCTTCTGTGGCCGGAATCGGTGAGAAAACTGCCCAGCAGATGGTGGAGGCCTACGGCGACCTGAACGGCATCCTCGCGGCCAAGGAGCAGATCGAAGCGCTGGGCAGCATGGCCTGGCGGATGAAGAAGCTCTTCAGTGCCGAGGGGCTACAAGAGCTGGCCCGCAACATCCAGCTCATCGACCTGACGAACGGGCCTAGGCTCGATGATGAGATCCTGGAGCAGTTCGCCGCAGGTGGCGTGGTGCCTCCCTCGACCTACAGTCCCTTCAAGGACCGCATGGCCGAGCTCGGGCACATGGACTTCGCGATGCACGAGAACGACTGGGCTCGGGCCTTCACGAAGATGCGGGAGCGATGGGATGCAGTGACCTCGATGGTACTGGGAGGCTGATATGACCAGGCATTACTGCGACAAGTGCGGGAAGGAGCTGGAAGACGTCCGAGCGAACGAGGGTGTGATCTGCCGCTGGTGCCGACACTGTCTGCTCGACGAGGGCGGACGGCAGTTGACCCCGAAGGACCTACGTTACCTGGCGGGAAGCGGGGCGGTCGCGTTGATAGCGCGCCTGCCCAAACCAAAGAGGGGGCTTAGATGGGTCACAGAGACACCCAGGGTAAGTTCGCCTCTCAGCATGGAGAGGGGCGCAACGGCAAGCAGAGCGCTGAATACAAAGCGTGGACCCGCATGATCTGGCGTTGCTACAACCCGAACGCCGATTCTTATGCGGAGTATGGCGGGCGCGGGATCACTGTTTGTGCGTCTTGGCGGGCTTCCTGCGTACCTGGGCAGAGCGTAAGGGGCTCGCCTGGTGGGTTCTGCGCAATAGACTGCAGACCGGCTGGGCGCCCGAGCGTGCCCTCTCCGTCCCCGTGAAGCTGTATAGGAGGGCTACTTGATATGACGCACCCCCGCGAGGATGTGCTCTGTGGCGAATGTGCTTCTCCGATGATCCTCAGAGAGACGACAAAGTACCCGAACCCGGATGGTACACCGAGAAGGTTCTTCGGTTGCTCGAGCTACCCCCAATGCCGCGGGACACACGGCGCCCATCAAGCCACAGGCGAGCCTCTGGGCATCCCCGCCGACGAACCCACGAAGAAAGCCCGCATGGCCGTACACGCGGTCTTCGACAGGATCTGGAAGGACCGCCACCTCCCACGGAACGATGCCTACAGGCTCCTGCAGGAGCTGACGAGCAAAAGCGCCGACAAGGCGCACATCAGCATGTTCACGCAGGCTGAGTGTGCGGCGGTACTGCCAAAGTTGGAGCACTGGCTCAGCGTGTACGAAGAACCTGATCCCGATTATTCATGAGAGTGCCCCCGAGGCGCCCCTATAGGAGATACGCATGCTGATCGGAAACATCTCGGATCTGCACTACGGGAAGGACCAGGCCCAGAGCTACATCTGGACCGAGCCCCCGTACGAAGGTCACAACTCTCGCCTCGTCTGGACCGACATCGCGTGCCGCAAGGCCCTCGACATCATGGTCGAGCGCGGCGTCGACTTCGCCATCTGCGAGGGCGATTCTGCCCACCCCAAGGGCAAGATCGACATCGTGGTGGAGGGCTTCCTCTCGCGCTTCGTTCACATGGCCATCGAGAAGATCCCCAACTGGGTCAAGGTCGTCGGCAACCATGGCGCAGGCGAGCTCGCAGGTGAGCACATCGCCAAGAGCGTCTGGGTGCAGAAGGGCATATCGGTCATCTCCACTCCGACCGAGATCCGCCTCGACAAGCAGCAACAGGGCCTGCGCCTCTGCGTGCTGCCCTACCAGGGCGACAGTGACAAGATCGCCGACGCCCTCAAGCGCTTTCGTGCCTCCCACAAGAAGGGCGACCGCACCATCCTGGTGATGCACGACGGCATCAAGGGCGGCGTGGTGGGCACCGACGAGGGCTACCGCCTGGAGGATGGCTTCGATGGCGAGGGTGGGCTCTTCGACTTCGCCGAGTTCGTGCTGGCGGGACACTACCACCGCCATCAGGTCTTCGAGGCCGGCGGCGCCCCGTGCTGCTACATCGGCAGCCCGCTCCAGCGCGACTTTGGGGACTGGGGCACCGAGCGCGGCCTTGTCCTCTTCGATACCAAGAAGATGCACGTCGAGTTCGTGCCTGTCACGGAGGTGCCGAGATTCTTCCAGTTCAAGCTCACCTCCACCGACGACCTGAAGGAGTTGCCGGATCTCTCCCAGCACTATGCCTGGTTCCGCCTGATGAGCGAGACCGTTGACGTCGAGCGGGTCAAGGAGATCGCCACGCTGGCACCGGCGCAGATCACCTACGACTTCGAAGCCATCGAGACCGAGACCCGGCTGGCCATCTCGGCAGGCTCCACGCTCGAGCAGATGATCCCCTCCTACGTCGACTTCGCCAGTGGGCAAGACGTGGAGCCCGAACTGATCGAGCGGCGCAAGGCGGCGGGCGTCGATTACGTGCGACGTAGCGGGGTGCGCCTGTGACGGCTGTTGCACGTCCGGCCTGGAAGCAAGTGGGAGGCAAAACTCAGTTGCTCTCGCAACTCCTCCCACTCTTCCCAGTCACAGGCTCCTACAAGCGATACAAGGAGCCCTTCGTGGGAGGCGGTGCCGTCTTCTTCGCGCTCAAGGCGGCGGGCGCCCTCAAGAACGTCGCAGTCGAGCTGGCCGACAACAACAGCCTTCTCGTCCGCACCTTCGAAGTCATCCGCTCCGAGACAGGCGCTCTCGTGCTCGCTTTGAAGAGGCACGTTGAGCTCCACTCCGAAGAGCATTACTACGCCGTGCGCAAGCTCGACCGCGACCCCGACTGGAAGCCCACCAAGATCGAGCTTGCCGCGCGCTACCTCTACATGAACAAGACGGGCTACAACGGGCTGCACCGGGTCAACCGGAAGGGCCAGAATAACGTCCCTTTCGGCAGCTATGAGAACCCCACCATCTGTGACGAGGAGAACCTGCGAGCGGTCGCCTCGGCTCTTCGCGGTGTCTCGATCGTCTACAGCGATTTCGAGGAGATCGTGAAGTGGGCTGGGCCGGGCGACTTCGTCTACCTCGACAGCCCCTACGCCCCCCTCTCGGCCACCTCGAGCTTCACGGCCTACACGGCTGACGGCTTTGGCCTGGAGGACCAGCAGCGCCTGGCGGCGGCCTACAGGGCGGCGGACACCCGCGGCGCCAAGCTCGTGCTCTCCAACAGCGACTGCCCGCTCGTGCGCGAGCTCTACAAGGGCTATCGCATCGAGCAGGTGCAGGCCAACCGGGCCATCAATTCGAAGGGCGGCAAGCGGGGCAAGATTCCCGAAGTCGTCGTGCTGAACTACTAGAACGAAATGACATTTCGCACGGGAGACATATGGCCAAGGTCACCATCTGCCGGGGTGCGCCGGCGGAGCAGGAGCTCAACCTCCGCTACCCCGGCGCCATCCCGGACCTGTGGGCCCTCGGGCAAGCGCTCAAGGCCAAGAAGGGGAAGGTCGCAGGACTGAATCTTTCCTGGGCAGGGGCCGCTGCGATGATCTTGGAGACGTGGCATACCGCCCACGGCCTCAAGAACGAACTGAACCGAATCCTGGACCAGCAACCGCACGGGCGTGGCGGGTCCCTCCGGAAGAAAGGTACGAACGTATGACACTCGACATCCTCCTTGACAGTCTCGAGCTTGAGAACATCCTCGGCTTCGAGAGCCTCTTCCTGGACCTCTCGGGCCGGGGGCTCTCTGCCGTCGACGGTGAGAACCTCGACAACCCCGCCCTCGAGAACAACGGCAGCGGCAAGACGAGCCTCGGGCACGGACTGACCTACGGCCTCTTCGGCAAGGACATGAAGGGGCGCATCGGCGACAAGATGCTCAATCGCTACGTGCGCAAGAACGGCCTGGCCCGGGTACGCTTTCACACGTCGGACCGCGGCTCGGGGCAGGAGACCCACTACATCGTCAGCCGCTTCCGCCGCCACGCCAAGTTCAAGAACGAGCTGCACTTCGAGACGGGCACCATCGACCTGACGGTCAAGCAGGACGTCGACGCCACCCAGGCCAAGATCGAGGAGATCCTGGGGATGGACTGGTTGGCGTGGACGACGGCCGTCTGCATCGATCGCTTCCGCTTCATCAGCGGCTCCGATGCCGAGCGAAAGGAGATCCTCGATCGCATCCTGGGCTATGACCAGCTCCGCACCATCGAAGAGATCGCCCGGCGAGATATGCGGGAGGCACAGACGGCCTACTCTGGCGTCACGAGCGAGCTCGCTGGACACGATCGGCGTCTAGGCGAGTGTGACGAGGGCATCCGCATGTCGCAGGCCAACGAGACCTCCTTCTCGGTGGAGAACGAGCGCTCCATCCAGGAGGCCGTTGCCGAGATCAAGCGGCTCGAGGGGCTGCTGGCCGAAACTGATGTTGCCGACAGCTCTGCCCAGCTCGCCGGGCTGCGGGGTCGCATGGCCGAGATCGACGAGGCGCTCAAGGGCGAGGCGCCGCTCTTCGAGATGCTACGCACCTGCGAGACCGAATCGGCCACGCACTCGGCCAACCATCGCCGGGATTCTGCTGAGCTCGCCAACCTCGAGCGCGAACAGCGGGACCTGGCCAGCGGGCGGTTGACGGGCACGCGCTGTGCGGCCTGCAAGCAGCCCATCACGGCCGAGTTCGTGTCGGAACACCTGATGGAGGTCGTCAAGGAGATCGCCTCGCGAAAGGAGCGCCTGGCCGCCGAGAACGACCTCTTGGCTCAGTACCGGGAGGCCATCCGGGAGCTGAACGAAGCCAAGCGCGGCTTCGAGACACTCAAGACTGAGCGGGGACAACTTGTCGCCGTCGAGCCCGAGCTGGTCGCCGCCGAGATGAAGCGCGCCCAGGAGCTCTCCGCGGCCAAAAACCGCATCGAGAATCTCCGCAACAATGTCCACGAGAAGCGCGCCGCGACGAATCCCCACACGGAGTATCTCGAAACGGAGCGCACGAAGCGCAAGAAGATCCTGCAGGAGAAGATCGACAAGAAGGCCGAGCTCGAGCGCATCAAGGCGAAGCTGGCCGACGCCGAGTTCTGGGTGACCGGCTTTGGCAACGCCGGCATCAAGAGCCTGCTCCTGGACCACGTCATGGGGCCCTTCACCGAGATGACGCGGGAGTACACCCGGATGGTCACCGACGACCAGATCACGCTGCGGCTGCACACCCAGAAGGAGCTGAAGAGCAAGGATGAGAAGCGGGACGTCTGCTGGGTGGAGGTCGCTAACCGCCACGGCGGCGAAGACTACCTCGACCAGTCGGGCGGCGAGACGGCCCGCATCGACATCTGCGCGGCCATCGGGCTGAACGACCTGGCCGCCTCGCGCTCGAACCGGACGATCCGCTTCCTCTTCCTGGACGAGCCCTTCGAGAAGATCGATGCGGCTGGCTGGCCCCGCATCATGCGCCTGCTCAAGAAGGTCGCTGAGACCCGTAAGGTGCTCGTGGTCAGCCATCTGCCCGACCTGAGGATGCAGTTCGACAAGAGGCTGCTCGTACGCCGGCAGGGCGATGTCTCGAGGCTCGTGGAGGCGTGATGGTCCGTATCGAAGGTATCGAGGCGCTCGAGTGGTCGATGCTGAAAATGGGCTGCATCTTCTTCGGCTTCTCTTACGTCTGGTTCCTCACCTGGACGAACGCCGCGCGCTTCCACACCTCGGGGGCGCGTGGTCACGACCCGGCCATCTTCGCGCCGGTCTTCCGGGCCATCGTCTGGATGCGGTGGACCTGGGGCCCGATGGCGGCCCTGGCGGCGCTTGACCTCTACGTGAAGAGCCCCTGGCTCGCCTGGGCCTTCTGGGCGGTCATGGGGCTCTGCATCGTGACGATGACCTGGTTCGTCGCCGTGATGGGGCGGCTCGGGATGAAGATTGCCCGGCGGGCGGAGCGCCTTGCGGCGACCCATGACATCGACGACTACTGGGCACAGGCGCCGGGGCGCCCGAACCCGCTGACGTTCTATCGGCGGGGGCCCCGGCCTGCGCGGGGGCTTGTACGCCGACGTCAACCGATGCCTGAGGGCACCTTCAGGATGTTCGATGCGTGCTGTCGCGTCTGCGAGACACCTCTCTACGAACGCATCGTCGGCGGCGCCATCTACTGCTACAAGTGTGCAAACTTTGTCCGGTCCTCGGGGCCGGCGCCGCTACCCGAAGGAGGCTTCCACGAGGTATGAACAAACGAAAAGAACACAGGGGCAAGCAGCAGCTCCCCGCGATTCCAGGCCCTCAGCCCCTGACGTTCGGTGGCTGGTTTGACCCGGCCAACTTCGACACCGTCATCGGTGTCGACGCGAGCCTCCGGTCCACCGGCGTGGCCATCCTGCGCCGCGGGGTGGAGGGGCACCAGACCGCCGCGCTCAAGACGCAGCTCCGGGGCGCGGCCCGCCTGGAGCATATGCTGCACCAGCTCCTCTGCCTCATCCTGGGGGAGGAGGTCGACGGCACCAAGCTCTGGGACTTCTCGCGCTACCCCGAGCCCAGGCGCGTGCTCGTGCTCATCGAGGAGTACGCCTTCTCCCAGACCCTCCAGTCCCACCAGACCGGTGAGATCGGCGGCATGTTCCGCTTCGGGATGTGGAAGCTGGGCATCCCCTTCGTAGAGGTCCCCATCGGCACCGTAAAGATCTACTGCACGGGCCGGGGTAACCCCGACTGGAAGGTCGTCCTCATCGAGGCCTACAAGCTCTGGGGTATCGAGGGCACCACCGACGACGAGGTCGACGCGCTGATCCTGGCCCACATGGGCTTCGACCTCATCGTCCCACCCGAGAAGCTCATCAACGTGCAGCGGGTCCGCGCCCACCAGAAGCTCAAGCTGCTTCCGGTGGCACATCGGCTTTCGAAAGGCGCCCTCGGATGAGAGTTACCCCGCGTCCGGCCGTCGCACACATGAAGCCGGCGCCGCGCGTGCCCCTTACCTGCGGGCATTGTGACGACGGCTGGTGCGGCTGTTCCTGCATCGACCCTGCCGAAACCGCCCCCTGCTGCAGGGGCTGCGGGCTCTACAAGAAAGACCCTTGGTACATCAAGACCCACGGAGGAGTGAAGTGACACCCTACGACCCAGCCGAGAACATTGGAGCCGCGATGGATACGCTGATGGCGGCCTGCGGTAGCGATCCAAAGCGCAACTTCGCGTATCGCTACATGGTGATCTTCGGCTACCTCAAGCACCTGCACGGTAAGGGCCGCGCCGCCTACCTGACCGTCAAGCTGCCGAAGATCCCGAAGCATGTTGAGGTCCTCCTCGTGACCCACAAGACGGACCGGCGCTTCTTCTATGTGCTGCCCGTGGGCGCCCTGCGCAAGACGGCCTACCTGCAGATCCCCACCGACCCGAAGCTCTGGGGCGAGGTCTACCGTGACCGCTTCGACCTGGTCGTCCGGCTGGCCCGTGCCGAAGACTGCTCCCGGCAGATCCAGACGATGGCGGCCGCCGCGGCAGCGCTGGGCCGGAGCAGTCGAGGCTCCGGCGCCCGTGCCCACACGACGGGCAAGCCCAAGCGCCTCTCAGGCAAGGTCGTCTCCGTCGAAGAGCTCGACCGCATCATCCGTCCCTATGAACTCTGGGAGAAGCGCTTCCACGGTATGGGCGGCGCTATGGTCCACGCCCCAGGACATTTCGAGTCGGCACTGAAGAACGTCCGGGGCCTTATCGATCGAGCACAGGAGCAGCCGTGACCACTCGCCTCATCTACAACCCCATGTTCACGACCGTCGAGGCTGATCCCGACACCTTCGATATCATCCACGCCCACCTGCGGGTCACGCACCCCGGCCGCCAGCACATGGCGAACTTCAAGAACCGGGTCTGGGACGGTCGCATCGCGATGATGGACAAGCGTACGGGGCGCTTCCCCTCGGGCCTGCTCGACCGCGTCGAGAAGAAGCTCAAGAGCATGAAGATCCCCTACGAGGTTGACCGATCCCACGACCCGAGCCTGGAGGTGAATCCCACGGGCCTGCCCGGCGCTGCGCAAGACATCATCTTCCGGGCCTGGCAGCGCGACACCGTGCCGCTCCTGGCCAAGGCGAAGCGCGGCATCGCGCAATTTCCAGAGGGCACTGGAAAAAGTTTGGCGATCTGGGCGCTTATCGAGTACCTGCAACGCCCCCGCACGTTCATCCTGACCAAGGCCGCGCAGCTCGTGCGTCAGCTCGCCAAGGAGCTCTCCAAGCTGATGGGAGAACCGGTGGCCATCCTGCAGGGCAAGGGCTATCAGATCGGCAACATCACCGTCGGCACCATCTCGTCGACCAAGGACTACCTGGAGGCGCCTGACGTCGCCAAGGCCCTCCACGAGACCGAGCTGCTGATTGTCGACGAATGTAAGCACATGGCCGGCGATTCGGCTCAGGCCATCCTGAAGGCTTGCTGGGCGCCCTACCGCTTCGGTTTCGACGCGCGCCCCTTCCCCAAGGGCGACATGCTCAAGAAGGCCCTCATCGAGGGCTACCTGGGCCCCGTGGTGGCCAGCATGACCGTGCAGGATGCCACCGACAAGGGTTTCAACGCTCCCGTTCACATCCACACGCTCTGGGCGGGCGACCCCAATGACACCGAGATTGGCCTCGAGGATGACTTTGATGACGTCGTCCTGCGCAAGTTCATCCTCGACCCCGAAATCCAGGAACAGGTTGTTCGGGCGGTGAAGTGGTTCGTCCATCGCGATATCCCCGTCCTCGTGGCCTCCCCCTACAACGTCGAGATGATGGAGATCATCGTGACCTACCTGAGAGCCGACGGCATCAAGGTGACCCAGGTCAGCGGCAAACAGACGGGCATCCAGCAGCAGGCCATCGTGGAGGACTTCAACGCGGGCAAGATCGGCGTGCTCATCAAGACCAAGGTGCTGGGCGAGGGCACCGACATGCCGACCGCGGCGGCCCTCATCAATCTGGCCGTCGCGCGCAGTGACCAGAACGTCGGGCAGGGCGTCGGCCGCGTTCGGCGCTCCAAGGCTCGCGCCTGGGTCGTCGAGTTCCTCTCGGCGCGACACCGTTTCCTGATGCGGGCCTACCGGGACCGACTGAACCTCTACATCAAGGATGGCTACACGATTCACGACATCGGCGACTGGATGGAGCTTCCCGATGACCCTACCTAATCCTTCTTTCTTCCGCCCCCGCACCGTGGCCCCCGCCCCCGCTTCGGCCGACGAGCTCCTCGAACGCATTACTCGGGTCGATGAGGCGGCCGCTGCTGTCCTCATCGCCGAGTGCTACGCCAGCATGTACGCCAAGCTGACCCGCGGCCCTGCGCCGCTCTACCATCGAAACAGTGACAGGATCGTGCCCTTCATCCGGCTCTATCGGCTGCTCAAGCTGAATGACGTCCTCCACGAGTTCGCCTTCTTCCTGCAGGTGCAGTTCGATGGCGCCGACCCCACGAAGCCCCCCTTCCCCAACCAGGTCGTGGGCCGTGTGGCCTTCGAGAAGTATCGCAAGGCTCGCGAGAAGCTGAACAAGGGGAGGGCCGCCATTGGCTTTGCCAAGGGACGGGACACCTCCGTCGATAGCCGCTTCCGCCCGGGACTCGAAGCCAGCCATGCCATGTTCCAGCGGATGCAAAACACAGGCGTCGACAAGAACTTCGCCTTTGGCTTTCTCGCCCACGAGTTCGACCCCATCTACATCGTGCTCGACCCCGACACCTGGCCCACGCTCGAGCGAGAGCCGGGGCGCCTGGGCCCCCGGGTGGAGGAGGCCTACCGCCGGCTGGCTGCTGACGCGACGCTCAGAGCCCAGCTCCAGGCCCTCAGAGAGGAGATCTGCATTTGAACAAAGAGAAGATAGTCCTACCCGGAGATGTGTTCGGGCGGTGGACCGTATTACGCCCGGGCCAGTCTTCCCCGCGCGGCCAAGCGAAGTTCTGGTGCCGGTGCGCTTGCGGGAAGGAGAAACTTGTTTGGCGCTCTGCCTTGATAGCGGGGCTGAGCCAATCTTGCGGCTGCTTGAATAGGGAGCAGACTGCTGCGCGTAACAGGGCTAATGTCGATCACGCCGAAGCCAGCATCGTAACAAGGGCGCAGCCTTCGTCACGATGCTCTTAGAAAGGAAGTGTCAGGATGCACACTGACGTGCCTGTACTCGCACACTGGGATATCAGGCCGGCACTTCCCAATAAGAAGAGCTGGGAGGGGTACGCGATTCGCTGGTGGGACGAGAAGAAGGCCAGGTATGAGCTACATCCCGGGCGTAATAATCCCGCCTTCGCCCGGGCGCTGCTGCTCGACGGCCTCAAGCACGTCCGCAAGCAGTCCTACTCCTCCGAGCTCATCGACGTCGTCACGCTCGACCCGATGGCGGGCATCGCCACGATGCTCGTGGAGGCCACCAAGCTCGGACAGGACCCGGCGCTCAACTTCAACCTGCAGGCCGTCGGCTACGAGATCTGGCCCCAAGCTCTTGGCCTCGCTGCCCAGAACCTACAGCCCTACGGTCAGTGGGCAGAGATCCGCGCACGCGACTTCAAGAGCGTGACCTTCCCCCTGGGGCCCTGGGCCGACGTCATCGTGACCAGTCCGCCCTTCCCGAACAATCACAGCCCCGGCGAGAGCACCGAGCAGGACCGCATGAGGGAGACCCGCGGGATGGGCGCCGGCCACGCCTGGAGTGGCCTGGCCGAAGACGTCGCCACGGCCGCTGAACCCGGCATCTACTGGGGCAAGCTCTCGCTGGTTTGGGAGAACGCCTTCAAGGCCCTCAAGCCGGGCTCCCGGGCCTACGTCATCACGCGCGACTACGTCGTCAAGAACGAAACGGTCCCCTACACCCGAGCGGTCGCCGTCAGCCTCGAGGAGGCCGGCTTCAAGGTGCTCGGCCGCATCACCCGCGAGCTGCGCCCCTCAGGCTACCACCAGAAGCGCATCAAGCATTTCAAGACCAAGGACATGGGCGTGCCCACGTTCATCGACCACGAAGACGCCATCGTGGCGGAGAGGCCCTAGACATGGAAGAGTACGAAGAAGGCGACGCCCTACCCGAGGCCGCGAGTGCCGCCCCCGCCGGCCCCGGCACCATCGCGGGCTATCGCTATGACAAGTACGCCTACGACCCTGAAGTCATCGACCAGTTCGTGGCGGTGATGTTTCAGGACAAGAACTTCCTGTCCAACTTCCGCGTCACCGTCAAGCCGGAATACTTCGAGAGCGACGACCACCGCGACATCGTCACCGTGCTCCTCGAATACTTCGACAAGCAGCAAGCGGTGCCAGGCCGCGCCGTCTTCAGCCAGCTCGTCCACAACTTCGAGAAGGCCCACAGTCGCACGCACACGTTGGGCGGCTACGACCCGTTCATCACCAAGCTCTTCACGGTGGATCTGGGCGGCTCGGTGGACTGGCTGGGCGCGCAGATTCGAGAGTTCGCCCAGCACCAGGCCTGCAAGGGTGCGGCAGCGAATTTCATCAAATCGCTACCGTTCCCCGACAAGCGGGCCGATGCCGTCAAGATCATGGAGGAGGCCACCCAGGTTGGGAAGTCGGCGGCGGACCACGGCATCCCGGCCTGGGACTACGAGGGCTACTTGAAGTGGAAGGAGGGGATGGAGCGCATCCGTATCCCCACCGGCATTTGGCATATCGACAGTATGACGGCCGACGCGGCTCGGGGTCTGGCAGGAGGCTTCGCCCGCGGTACCGTCAATATCTATGCGGCAGGCACGGGTACAGGCAAGACTACACTCGCCATCATCACGATGAAGACTGCGAATATGGCGGGGTGGAAGTCCGTCTTCTTTACGACAGAAGGGTCGCCTGATGAGATCCGGCAGAAGTATCTCTGCTCGGTCTTGAACGTCGACGACAAGGAGCTCGCCAGTAAGCCCCGGGATATTCGAGAACGGATGCAAGCGCACGCGGACAAACTTCTTGAGCGTTGTTTCATCAAGTTCCTGCCCCCGTACGAGGCCACGCTGGCTGATGTCCGTGCAACACTCGGAGCCTTGTCGCGGGAGAAGGCGTTCTACCCCGACTTGCTTGTCATCGACAGCCCGGATTTTCTGAAGCCGTTGTATACCAGGTCGGAGAATCTAGCGGACAAAGAGGGCGAGATCTGGAACATGTGCGCCGGCATCGCCATTGAGTACAACGCCACCATCATCGGCTTGACGGACATCAAGCAGACCGCGCTGAGCGAACCGCTGATCACCTTGGAGCACATCGGTGGGGGGTATACAAAACGCAGGAGGGCCGATTCCATAATAGGCATGGCGCAGCCTACCCTCGACGACAAGACCGCCGGTATCGTCCATTGCAGTCACTTGAAGGGGCGCGCTAATACGGCAGGCGGCACGTTCGATCTACAATTCGCATACCCAAAGTGTGCGTTCATCCGAGGCTCATATTGACACCGAAACGACGTTTCGGAGGAGGCGCTCATGCAGCCCACAGGAACCAAGGCGGGCGACGTCTTCGGGCGTCTCACGCTTGTGGCACCGTCGCCCGGTAATGAGGACGGTAAGCCCCGCTGGTTATGCAGGTGTGCGTGCGGGACCGAGAAGAGCGTCGGGCAGGCGAAGCTGCGGAACGGCAACACCACCTCTTGTGGCTGTCGGCACCGAGAGCGCGCCTCTGAGGCCAACACGAAGCACGGCATGTACCAGACTTGGCTCTACAAGCTCTGGGAGAACATCAAGATCCGCTGCTACAACCCGAAAGCGGCGCACTACCACAACTACGGGGGCAGGGGCATCAAGGTCTGTCCTCGCTGGAAGGATTCTTTCGAGAACTTCCGCGATGACATCTTGGCGGAGATCGGTGAGCGCCCAACACCGCAGCACTCGCTCGACAGGATCAAGAACGACGAGGACTACAAGTCGGGCAACGTGCGTTGGAGCACAACCACAACGCAAGGGCGCAACAAGCGCACGAACAAGCTCATCACAGCCGGCGGGAAGACGCGGTGTCTGGCTGAGTGGGTCGAGGTGTCGGGACTGTCTCGCGACACAATCAACAACAGAATACGCAACCTCGGCTGGCCTGAGGATCGCGCGGTAACGCAGCCCTTGCGGGGTAAGGAGTAGGACATGGATGACACGAAACGAGGGCTCTACGACAAGTACCGCGTCGATCGCGTCGACGGAAGCAACGAGTCCGGAGAGAAGCACGCGGCGTGTTGGTACTACGTGCTCGACCCCGAGCATGACGAGTACGCCGTGACGGCGCTGCTCGCCTACGCGACGGTCTGCCGCGACAAGTACCCCCACCTCGCCGCCGAGATCACGACCAAGGTGGGCACGCATCTGCGTATCAAGGGTGAGCTCGAGAGGCTCGCGAGGGAGCGGGAGGGGCAGTGACCCGGCTCATGCGACGTCAATTCAGAGCAGCACTCAAGAAGCTGGGCATCGAGGAGCAGTACGTCATCGGGGCGCCCAACAAGATCGCCTACATGACGGGCCCGATGTCGACGAAGGGCACTTTCGAGGACGCCATCAACGTGCTCGCCCAGCTCGTCGCAAAAGCTACGAAGGGGCCCCGCCGACCGAAGTGCAAGGAGTGTGGCAAGACGATGTGGATCTTCAAGGAGTTCGTCTGCATCTCCCCCTGCAGCCATACCCAGCCGATCGAATCCGCAAAGGCCCTGCGGCTCTTCGCGGAAACGCGTCCCGTCGACGTCAACGCTGAGTACCGAAAGTTGGCCGCACATTGCTGTGCTTGCTGCACCAGCGGTAAGTGCCCGCCGGGCTGCACCTGTGACTGCAACTTCTGCCACCGCCCAGGAGACCGCCGATGAGTGAAGCCCAAGACCACGCTCGAGACTGGCTCGAGCAGAACCTCGAGTTCATCAAGGAGGAGGGCGCCGAGCTGCTGTACGTTTGTCCTTTTCCTGATTGCGGAGACACTCGTGGACATTTTTCAGTGAACCTGGAGAAGCGCTGTTGCAACTGCTTCCACTGCAATGTGGGCGGCTCCATCGTCGGGGTCATGGCCGACTACACCGGCAAGCCGCGGAAGACCATCTACGCCGAGATGTTCGGCTCCGGCCCCTCCTTCTTCGCCGGCGACCTCTCCGACCTGCTGGCCATCACGGCGCCGCCCCCGCCCCCGGTAGGCCCCGACGGGCGCCCCACCAAGGTGCTCGCCGCCCCCACCATCCCCGAGGTGAAGGGCATCGCCTGGGAGACGGCCTTCGCGGACCCCTTGGACGAGCGCAACCGGGCGGCAGAGCCCGCGCGCCTCTACCTGTTCAGCCGCGGCTTCGGCCCCGACTACATCGCCAAGTACCGTATCCGCTTCGCCCCGCCGACCCAGGCAGCCCCCTGGGGACGCTTCGGTGGTCGCGTGATGATCCCCGCCACGCTGCGGGGCGAGGTCATACAGTTCGTCGCTCGAGACTACCTGGGCAACCAGAAGCCCAAGTACCTCAACGCCATCGGCCCCCCAGGCAAGGAGGGCCGTAAGCCGGAGGTGCCCATGACCTCGGGGGAGTGCTTCTTCAACTGGGACCTGGCCATGCGCTACCAGACCGTCGTGCTCTGTGAAGGCGTGACGGATGCCATGAAGATCGGCGAAAACGCGATGGCTACTTTCGGGAAGAAGGTATCTGCAGGTCAGGCGAAGTTGCTCCGCTACGCGCACGTCAAGAAGATCATCGCCTTCTACGATGACGACGTGCCCGACGCCGAGCGTGACGACCTGATGCAGGGGCTGGTGGCTCTCTCGAGCCGCTACGACATCGAGTTCACTCGGCCGGGCGGCAAGAAGGACCCGGGCGAGATGACCCCCGAAGAGATCAAGTATGCGCTCAACCGCGCAAGGCCGGTGACGCCGTTCTGGAGGTTGGAGCTGTGAAGCGACCGCTCAAAGGGGGCCCTTGGCCCCCTGGACTGCTGCGTGCTGTGGTGGAGAGCGCGCGACGCTGCTGTACCCGCCCCCACAGGGGCGTCCGCGCGTATAGCTTCCGCCTCCGTTGGAAAGGAGCAGATGCAGTTCAACGCAAATAAGACCCTGTCCTCTGGGAAGAGGATGGGCAAGAAGTTCATCAAGGGCGGCCGTAGCGCGCTCTCCGAAGTCGCCATCGTCCAGTTGCTACGGGGACACCCCGAACATTGGCTTTCGACGGCGGACATCCTTGAGGGCCTTTCGCGCCCCGCACAATGGAACACCGCGAACCCGGCGCTCGTCCTGGAGAGGCTGCGTCTCATCCCCCTGTGGGAGCGTAAAGTTCTGTTGAACAGGAAGCTCGACCGCGACATGTTCTGGGCCATCGGGGACGATGCGGCCGCAGGGCTCATCCTGTCGAACGCCGTGGACCAAGCGTGTCGCGAGGCGGGGCGTCAGGCCGACAAGCATGCACCAGGCTCACCGCCGGCCCCGAAGCAGCACGCCAACGACTGCGACTACAAGGACAGGGAGGGCCTGACCGCGGAGCTCTGTGGCTGCCGGGCGCCGCGGCCCTGGAAGGAGAGGAGGACTTGAAAAACCTCTGGTTCCCCCGCTTCCCCGGAAGCGACGAAGAGTGGAAGGGCTTCTCCAAGCAGGAGAGCGACTGGTGCTACATCATGTGGACCGCGCGTATGCGGTGCAGGCGCACGCGTCCCGCACGAGCGCATGGCCTGAGGAGGTGGCGGATTTGACAGGTATCGACAGATTCCGGTGCCCGGCCTGCCTCAACAAGGAGGCCCATGTGCATCGCGATGATGGGACCACGGCGGACCTTTGCCCCGACTGTCGCGGCGAATATGCGGGTAAGGGGGTGTACCGCTTCTGCGCTCCGTGCAATTACGTAGCGGAGCGCCTCCCCTCAGGTCAATGGTATCGACACTGCAAATGGAACAGCCCGGAAGCTACGGCGGAACGAATACGGTTGGATGCGGACATGGGGAGGGAGCTGGCCGCACAGCAACGCGCACGCGAAGCCGCGCTAGATGAGGGCGCCGTGCTGCGCACCGTGAAAGACTTTGAACGCTACCGTAAAGAGCACGCCTATCGCGAGGCGGAGGCGCTAAGGCAGCTACACAAAGCACAGGAGGCAAGAGAGGTCGAGGCGGCCGCAGCCGCAAAATATCGACGCACCTTCACCATGAAGGGCACGGTGAAGTTGGCCCACATCCGGAAGCTCCGCAAGCAGTGCCGCGGTCCTCACGGGAGTGTGCGCGGCTGCAACTTTCGAGACCTCGACATCATGATAGAACCTGACCGTCAGCACACGGGCATCCCCTTCTGGGGCGTCATCGGGCCGCGACATCCGTGGAACCATAGGGCGGCGCCGGACAAGTCCTACTGCGAAGTGGGCCTGGCCCAGGAGGGTACTCGTGGCAAAAAGTAAAGCTGACGACCTGGACGATTCAGATGTCCGCTCCTGCCTCGAGGATGTCGACAGCGCGAAGGACAAGGCGTTCAAGAAGCTCAAGGAGTTCGCGGCACAAGCCGGGGACATCATCAGGGAACTCGAGACCGAGCTCAGCGAGAAGCGCCAGACAGTTGATGAGTTGGAGACCAGTAACGCTCTGCTTGAGGCCCGTATCGAAGAGCTCGAAACCTTCCGCAGGGGCCCCATCCCTGCACAGACAAAAGGCCTTCGGGCCGCAAGGAGCTGACATACGTATGACACCAGAACAAGAACAGGCCCCCCAGAAGGCCTTCGTCTGCGCGGCGTGCTCCGTTAGCCTGGGCCTGGAGACGGTCGCCGGCGGCCCCAAGGTCACGGTCATCCGTGGTATTGAGGAGTGCGCCCTCTGTAAGCAGCCCCGCTTCGCCTGCCGGGAGTACCCCGAGGCCACCGTGCGGCCCGGCAACGCCGAGGCGCGAAAGGTGTATCACCCGTGAGCGACTGGCGCTGTCTCTCCGACGGAGACGTCGGACTGGCCTTCACAGACGGGCACAGCGTCTACGGCTATTCGCTCGTCGACTGTGCCCACGACGAGGATATCGAGGCGATGCTCGCCCCCGTCTTCGAGGTCCACCCCGAGTGGAAGGCTGCCTTCGACAACAAGGAGTTCGCGGACATCTTCTGTCAGGCCTGCGGGAGCTGGGAGTTCTCGGGGCAGGACGGTAAGCTGGTCTGCGCCATCTGCGGGGACCAGTCCACCCGCGAGTGCGCCCTGGTCCCCCAGATCCTCGTGCTTGTCACGAAGGGTGACGTCGTCGCCGACGCAGAAACGAAATCCGATTTCGGAAAGGAGAGCCTCATTTGAGTGACAGGAGCACCACATACTTCTACAAAGACGGCGAGCGTGAACGCCGTGATGCGACGCGACCCAAAGAAGACCTGCTGCTGGAGTACGAGTGGGAACAGAACGATGGTGCGGCTTTTCTACGTGACGCGCGCACCTGGCACACGTTTCGATTCAACCGAACCCCACCGGAGGCCGTGCGCAAAGTCCTCTTGCCGATCTTCCTGCAGCACTACGGGGATACCCGCATTGCAGATTTCATCTGGCGTGCGGTGATCCAGGCAGAAGGGCAGAAGGCGCCTGTGATGCCTGAGACGCTCAAACTCGTAACAGAAAGCGAGGTGCTTCGTGGCTGAGAGCGCGGCGTTTATCGTCATCCCGCTTCCTGGTCCCGGAGGCACGCTGGTCAAGCACGGTATGCAGGGCGTGCTTCTGCCCGTCGCCGCCTCCTTCGGTGACCCGGTCAAGTTCCGCTACCAGATGAACAAGGACGGCACCGCGATCGTCTTCTCCGAGACTGGTGTCGGCAACTGTCTGGTGGTGTTTCTGCCGCTCTCGGAGGCCAGGAAGCTGCCGGGAGGCGTGTTGTGAGCGCCCTCGATAATTTCGCAAGACTGCCTCGCGTCTTCGGGGGATGGGCCTACGTTTGCAAAGCCTGCCTGCGGTCGTATGAGGCCCCCGTCCACGCCATCGACCACCTCAGCTTCTGCAGAGCGTTCAGGGGCGTGTTCTACCGCACCGCGCCCCGCCCGGCCCAAGCCAACCTCCGCCGGCGCAACCCGCCCACCCAGACCATCACGATAGAGGAGCTGGCGACCTGCTACGCGAAGGTGCGGTCCTCCGATACCATACTCACCCTGGGCAACGTGCCGCGGGCCGCACTATGAGAGGTAACTGCCTGTCCTGCGACCCCCGCGGGATGTACCTGTGCAAGCACCTCGAGGTGCTAGGCGGCATTGATGGGGGCGAGCCCGACGGTTGCTCTGCCGCCCTCGAGTACGAAGAGGAGAAGACCTGCCCCGGCTTCGAGCCCCGGGGCTGGCTCGTGCGCCTCCGGGACTGGCTGTACTGGAGCCTGGAGAGCTACCTCTACCGCCGGCTCTTCGATCGGCGAAGCACGGTGCCCGCAGAGACGACCTTCCTCTGCCCGTGCTGCAAGCAGCGCTCGAGCGTTCTACGTTCCGCGCGCTACCATGCGTTCACCGAAGAGGCGGGCAGGCGCAGGCAGGCTGCGACGGAGGTGAAAGAACGCGACCGAGTAGCGCTTCTCATCGACATCGAGCAGGAGAACACCCGGTTGCGCGAGCGCATCGACGAACTTCTGGGGCGCGTCCACAAGCTCGAGCTCTTCCGGCGGGGCCCCCGCCCCGCACAGGGGCACCTGAGGGCCCGGTGCTGATGGGCGTGGACATCAAGTTCAAGTGGAACGATCAAGAGTACCGGCGTCAGCTCGAGCGTATCTGGGACGAGTGTCAGCGCCGGCTCTCGGGGCGTTACCGTGTCGGTCCCCGTCCTGCACGGGCAGGCTCGCTTCGGCGCTTTCCGCTCATCCCCGGCCTATCCACCACGACGTGGCGCCGGAAGCTCGAAGACGAGATCCGTCGCTGGCGCCGCGACCCGAACTACATTGCCATCATGCCCTGCGAGACCCGCGTGGCCATCACGAAAAGGAGGGGATAATGCGCCTCTCCTGGGCTGAGGAGACCCACAGCTACGGCTACTGGTACTGCCCCTGTGGGTTGAAGTTCGGCTGGGCCTCGACCGCTTACCAGCACGACACGCATTGCCCCCGCGGAGGCACCATCTGGCGGCCTGTTCGGGTTCGGCCGCGGCCGGCCCGGGCGCATTTTCACCGGAAGCGGATACTCTCGCTCACAGACGAGCTCAAGTGCATCAACGACATCATCTGCTCGGGGATGGGGGTCCCGCGGGAGCTCATCATGGGCACGGAGAACTATGGCAGCGCTGTGGCCGCAATGAGGGCAGGTAGACGATGAATACAGGTTGGTGCCCCCGCTATCGCCCCCGACCCGCTCGAGCTGGCAGCCTCCGCGGTTACCGACAACGCTACAACATGGCGGGCACCATCACGGGGCGGATGAAGTGCGGTCCCGATGACGATGCCCACGCCGCGATGTACGCCCGCCACGGCCTGGGGGTCTACTTCGAGCCCTCGACCTACCAGCCGTCGGCCGCAGACAGGACCGCCTTCAACCTCTTGGCAGAGGCGCGAAGGCAGCACATCTCGACCAAGACACTCCTCAAGGAGCTGGGCTACGACCTCGAGGCGGAGCAGGCCAAGATGCAGCTCGAGCTCAATAGTAAGAAGGCGGGCCCGAAGAAGCCGGCCCGCTGAGCGCGTCGTAGAGCAGCTTGCCGCTGCCGGCGAGCGCTGCCCCTGCGAGTGGCCCCTTGAGCCCACCCAGCCCCTTCTTGAACTTGCGCCCCAGGATGGAGGACACGGTCGCCGGTCCCTTGGCCTTGCTGGTGAGATCGGCTGCGTGCTGCTGGATCAGGCGACTGCGCTCCTGCGCGAAGTCTCCGACAGCACGCAGCCCGCGGCGGGGCAGGTCCTTCCAGCACTTGGATTGGGCCTGCTGCTTTTTTCGTAGCAGATCGAAGCCGAGCTGCCGGTGGACGCCCTCACGGCGTCCCAGCTCCTTGGCCGTACCGTGGGCGAGACCCGCGAGCCCTCCGTAGAGCGCGTAGGTGCCGGCGCCGGCGGGCTCCTCGTCGTAGTCGGCCAGCTTCTCCAAGAAGGCGGCCTTGCTGAGAATCGCGAGCTCCATCGTCATCCGTTCGGCTGGAACCAATCCGGGGGCTCGGGTACCGGCTGCTTCTTGCCCGTGAACCATTGGTGCAGGGGGCTGACCCCGCGGATGACGCTCTTGTGCTTCTTGCCCGTGGCGTCCTGCACGAGGGATTGGATGCCCGGCTGACGGAAGTGGCCCTCGCCCATGCCCTTCATCAGGCCGGAGAGCCCCTTGCCGGCGTTGCACGCCATCCCGGGGGCGTTCTTGGATGCCCAGTCCGCCGCACCGATGCCCCCACGCGCCAACGCCCCCAGAAACCCCTTGCGAGGCGTCCAGGAGCCCCGACCAGGTCCAGCCATCGCGCCAGCCGCGGGACTGACCTTGGACGCCTGGTAGCCCATCGGCTCGAGCATCCGGGCGAAGCGTCCCATCGCGTTCTGGAGATGTTGCGGGCGCCGCCCCGTGCGGCAGAGCGTAGACGCCAACCCCCGCAGTGCCCCGCCGACGTCCGCGGCTGCCTTCTCGAGGGCCTCTTCGTCCCGGTAGAGTGCCACCGCCCAGAGGGGCAGCGTCACCGCGGCGGAGCCTTCCGCCGACGCAGTCTTCTCGACCGGGCACGCCGGGGGTGAAAAGAGGGCGGCAAAAGGATACGCCGCGGCAGCCGGCGCCTCCGGGGGAGGCGCGCTACTCGCCGTCTTGCGGATCGCGCGGGCCAGGCTCAAGGTCTCGGATGTGATGGGCAATGGCATCGGGTGAACCTCCGAGGGTAAGGATACCCCCATGGTCGAGCAGAAGTCCATCCTTGAGCATGATGGCGTGGGCAAGCCGGTGCTCCACGAAATTGAGCAACCCCATGGCTTTCTGCGCGCCCGCGCCGGGACCCGGAGGCTCCAAGTGCGCCCGGGCGTTCCGGGCGGCATCCAGCGCCTCTGTCATCAGTTCAGCGATATCCCTCACCTCATCCAGGCATGCGGTGCAGGCTACGGGACGTGGGTCTTCCACCAGGCGACTTCCCAGTATTCATCGTGCTGATTGAGTTTTGCATCTACGTATTCGTGGGTCCAGAGTTCCCGGACGTTCTTGTAGGGCCGGGAAGGGTGAACGAGCCCCATCTTCAGAAGCAGGGGGTACTGCGCGGTGAAGGTGCGCTCGTAGAGAGGCCAGAGGCTGTCGGCGGCCGCCCGCAGGATGACCTCGCGGGGGTCTGTGTCGCGCGTGACGTCGGGATGGATGGTCAGCACGTCGTCGGCGATCGCATAGCCAACGTAGCCGGGGTCTGCGAAGCGCACTGCGAAGGGCAGCACGTTGCGCCTCAGAAAGGTGCGCAGCCAGGGCACGTACTCCCGGGGCGCACCCTGCACCTTGTTGCCGTTGATCTCCAGGTCCTCGACGTGGTGCATCTCAGCGTCCGGTAGACGCTCCAGCGAGTTGATACAAGGCACGAAGACGCCTCGACAGGAGGGGTGGCTGTCCCGCGTCAGGGGGTTGGGCACATCGAGCAGAAGCTCCACCCGGTACGTCCGGTAGTTGAGCGCCCGGCACTTGGCGCAGGTCTTCAGGTCGTTGATCTCGATGCGCCGCACGAGACCATAGCCCGCCGCAGCCGCCTCTCGAAGGGTAGCCTTGGCGTGGATGTTCATTACAGCCGTACGCGCGATGGCCTTGGCTCGCTCGGCGTTGTACGTGCGCTCGAGCTGCCGGACCGGCGGCCCCGTCCCGGAGGCCAGCGCCTCAGCGATCGTGTCGTGGATGTGCGGCGTCGGCGTCTCCCCCAGCCCCCGAACGATCTCAGCCACGTCATCCGCGATGTTCCAGTCGAAGTGCGCCGCCGTCTTCTCCGTCGGGAAGAATTGCCGCGCCCAGTGCATCCCCGAGAGTGCAGCCCGGTGTGCCAGGGGCCCCAGCAGGTCCATGAACTCGCGGGTGAAGGTGTGGGCGGTGACCGCCGTGCCCCGGTTCTTGGCGACGGCGCGCTCGATCTCGCTGTCGACTTCTCGCAGGACGCGCTTGAGGGACGCCTCGTATGGCCCCCGCTCCAGGTCTTCGCGCCAGGACCGCACGGGAACCAACGGCACCTTGAGTGCCGCTGCCACCTTTTGAAGGTCCCCGCTGTCAGGGGCGGGTTGGAAGTAATCGAGCAGCATGAGTTACCTCTCATGCTACTACGAGGCTCTAGCTCTTGTCGGCCTCGATTTCAGCCTTGAGCGTATCTAGCTCATCGGCGTCCAGGCGCATCTTGGCAGAGGGGGACCCGGAGACCTGGTCTTCGTAGTCCTCTTCGTCGACCGGGTCCACCATCGGACTGTCGGGGTCGATCTCTCCCAGGGCCGCGGAGATCTTCTGATACTCGATCCACTCGAGATAGACGAGGATGCGGCCGCCCGGTGTCGTCGTACGCTCCTCGGTCAGGATCTCGCAGGTTCGCTTGAGCATCCCGGTCTTGATCTGGGAGAGCCGCTGGAGCTCGCCGGGCTTGAACAGGTCGAAGACGTCGATCTCGATCTTCTTGCCGGCGAGCCGGGGGTCCGGGGGGATGAAGGGAAGTGCGCTCATCCGTGCTTCGTGAGCTCACGTAGCGAGCCTTCGGCGACATCAACGGTGTTGCCATCGGCTAGCTTGACCTTGACCCGCCCGTTCTCGGCGCCCTCGAAGGTGCCTGTGTTGCCCTTGAACGTGCCCGTGACGATTTCGACCTCGCGCCCCTTGTCGTCCAAGTCGGCGCGCTTGATGAAGCCACTGTTCTTCTCCATGGAGACCTCCTACGCCATCCGGGGTGGCTGGATGTTACGTGCCTGTGCGAGCTGGGCCGGGTTGAAGCCCAGACGCTTCGACCAGTCCTGCATCTGACGTCCCAGTCCACCACGCGAGGCGTCCTGGTAGTCCTTGGTGGAGAGGCGCACCTGCTGCCCTCCGGCCGGGTTGGTTAGATAGTGCTGGCCGCCGCGCTCCTGCAGGAATTGCGACAGGCTCGGCGGAGGCTGTGACATCGGCATCGCGGCCGGCGGCGGGGCGGGGCGTGCAGCGACTTGAGCGGGCGCAGGGGGTGTGGCAGGGGGGCGGGCGACAGGGGCCCCGCCAGCGGGGGCAGGTCTCGCCATAGGTGCCGGGGCGGGGCGAGGGGCCTGCGGGGCAGGAGCGGGGGCTACCGGGCGCGGAACCGCGGCTTGCTGTTGGGGAGCAGGCGCGGGTGCCGGGGCGGCAGGTCGAGCCGCGGCTCCGGGAGGCGGCCCGAAACCGGCGTGGGGGCCCAGGGCGGCCACGGTTGTCCCCTGTGAATAGCCATTAGAAGGGATGGAGATATTCGGCGCGGGTGCCGCCGTACCGGGAGCATAGCCCGGCCGACCGTGGCTCTGCGCCTTCTGCTGTACCTGTTCCGGCGGCATCAACTGCATGAAACGCCGGGCTCCTCCGCCCGTGTCGCCTTCCACGCGAGTGGGTGTGATGAAGCCGCCCGCTCTGGAGACCTGGCCTGTGCCCTCAGGCATGTTCATGATCTGCCGGGAACGGGGACCGTATTGCGCCAGCGCCCCGCTTCCCGCGATAGCTCCTGCGACGGGAGCCGCGAAGCCCGTAGCCGCGGTGCGCAGGGGATGTGCCCGCACCGCATCTCCGACGGCGCTCCCCACGACGGAGGCGCGCGAGGGGCCGGACGTTGGGATACGCGCCGTGACGGGGTACGTCTTCACGGCTCCCGCGGGGTCGAAGACGGCCATGGGATCGATGGCGGTCTTGACCATCGTTCCCCAGACACCCGCCCAGAATCGGGCGGCAGCTTTCGTCTGAACGTGCTCAGGCAAGGTCTTCCCTTTCGACGCTTCGTCCCACTCCCGGAGCTTAATCTCAGGGAGGTCGCCGCGAGCTTTGGCGGCGTGCATGAACCGCCTCTGTCGCTGACTTCGGTAGGGCAAGAACTACTCTTTCTTGCCGAACATGAACGGGGGCTTCTTCTCGCTGCCCTCGTCCTTCTTCTCGGCCTTCTCGTCGTCC